>ERZ791922.440-NODE-440-length-26989-cov-3.747568_pt1 | contig 26989 bp, 20 predicted proteins | sample MGYA00510134_ERZ791922 | MGnify/ENA primary metagenome ERZ791922 (study PRJEB30046, sample SAMN00792101) | human gut metagenome | study: EMG produced TPA metagenomics assembly of the A metagenome-wide association study of gut microbiota in type 2...
GGTAAAGCTCGGCCTGACCGGATTCATCCTGCCCTTCTTTTTCCTGAACAACCCCCTCCTGCTGTACAGCTCGGCCAATCCGGCTCTGGCGACGCTGTGGGCGTTCGCCACGGCCTGTCTCGGGGTGAGCGCGCTGGCCGCCGGGTTGCAGGGCTGGCTGTTCGGGCCCTGTAATTCCGTCATGCGCGGCCTGCTGCTTGTGGCGGCCTTTCTCGCCATCGATCCCGGCCTCAAGACGGACCTTGCAGCGCTCGCCCTGTGCGCCGTGGCAGGTGTGTGGAGTTGGAAGGAGAGAGGGAAGGGGTAGGGATTAGTGGGAATTGGAGGTGAGGCGGCGCGAAGGGAGTCCCTGTCGCCTCATGGAAAAGCTGGAATGAAAAAACCTGTCAGATGAAGGTGTAGGCGGGGATGGGAAAGTTATGGAAAGAACCGGTTGGGAAATCTTCCGTGCCGAGAGGAGCCGGAGCTTTATGGATATCCCGATAACAAATGCAACATGCAAAACGAGGAGAACGTCATGAAAAAATGGTCCATGTTTTTGGCTGCTGCGGCGTGCGCGTGCGTATTGGCCTCGCCCCTTCAAGCTGCGGAGCGCAAGAAAGTGAATATCAGCTTTCCCACAGCGGCGACGACCGGGGCGTTGTACCCCCTCGGCGCGGGCATCGCCAATTTGTGGAATACCAAGCTTGGTTATGTGAACGCGCGGGTGCAGGCCTCCAACGGCGGCATTCAGAACCTCAACCTGCTCAAAGCCGGGAACGCGCAGGTTTCATTCGCCGTGTCGAGCATTACCTATGAGGCGCTCAACGGCGAACGCGGGTTCAAGGACCGCGCCTACAAGGACGTCCGCGTATTGGCGGGCCTGTACTATAACCCGAACCAGGTCGTGGCCCGTGCCGACAGCGGCGTGGCTTCGCTGGCGGACTTCAAGGGCAAAAGTTTCGCGCCGGGCGCGGCGGGCGGTACGACCGAAGTGGAATCCCGCATCCACTTCACCGAAACGGGGCTCAAGTATCCCGACGACATCAAAGCCCATTTCGTGGGCTTCACCGAATCCATCGACCTGATGCGCAACAAGCAGCTTGACGGCGTATGGATCATGGCCGGGATGCCCACCGCCGCCGTCACGGAAATGTGCTCCACCGCCAACGGCAAGCTCGTGGGCATGGACGACGAGCTGATCGCCAAGGTACAGGCGAAGTATCCGTGGTATTCCAAATTCACCATTCCGGCGGGAACCTATAACGGTCAGACCGAACCCGTCCAGACCACGGCCGTCAAGATGCTTCTCCTCACCGATGCTTCCATGCCCGACGATGTGGTGTATGATCTTGCCAAAACCTTCTGGGAAAACCTTGATTCTCTCGGCAAGGCCCATGCCGTCATGAAAACCGTCACCAAGGAAATGGCCGTCAGCGATCTTTCCGGCATCCCGCTCCATCCCGGCGCTGAAAAGTACTACCGCGAAATCGGGTTGCTGAAATAAAACTCCCATCCGCGTTTTCCGGGAGGTATCTTCCGTATCCGCACCATCCCCGTTCTTCGCACACCAACACGAAATGGGGCCTCCAAACGGATAGAAGCAACCACCGAAGACTACAAAAAACATGGAAAGGAAGGCTCCGCCGTGTTCCCTGCATGAGCGGAAACGCGGAAATAAGGAAGAAAACCTTTCCTCCAATAAGAGAGGCACCCGATCCGAGGGATCGGGTGCCTCTCTTATTGCTCTTTCCAACGACTTTCCTCATATCCCCTCAATGTTCGCCAAGCCAACACGTTCAACGCCCTGCCTCAACACGAAAAATCAAGGGAAAAACACCATCAGGGAATTCAATAAAAAGGGGAAGAGATTAGAGGGAGGGGGAAGGGAACCTTTAAAAAGGTTCCCTTCCCCCTCCCCCGCTTCTCTCTTCGTTACGCCCCGCGTGCGGCAAGCTCACGCTTAAGGGCGCGGGCGAGCTGATCAGGGCAGGACGTGGGCTTGCTGCCGCACTGGATCCCTTCAAGCCGGGAAATGACGGCTTCGGCGGGAAGCCCTTCAGCAAGGCGGGCGACGGCTTCAAGGTTGCCGGGGCAACCGCCCGCGAAACGGATGCCGGTCACGCGGCCGTCATCGGTGATATCATACTGGAGCGCGCTGGAACACACGCCCATAAGTGGAGCAATAGCCATGAAAACAAATCCTTATACAATCAAAATGTGACCAGAAAACGCGGAACCGCGGGTCCCGCAATCCCGATATCCCGAACCGGGAAACCCCGCAACAAAAGACCATCCCGCAAAACGCCGGGACAAGGGCCTTAGCTACGGAAAAGATCGGAGAGCGTGTTAATCGTCATCGCGGTCATCGTCGCGGCGATCATCCTGGGAACGGGAGTTCCTTGGCATACGCGACGGATTGGAATCCCGGCCGATTTCCCCGCCATTCCAGCGGAAGCCGTATTGCCGCGGCTGCACGATGCGCCCAAACGAATGCCCGACACTGTCCACGGACTTGACCAGGTCGTCAAGGTTCTCCAGCGCTTCCGAAGCATCTTCCAGCGGTTCTGCGGCATGAGCCGGATACGCGTACAGAACGCCGAGGACGGCCAGAGCGGGAAGCCATTTTACAAACACGGTAAACTCCTTGTTCGGTTGCACGGCACAGAGAACGCCGGTCAGCAGCATACTCCAAAACGGGCCGGGGGAAAACAGGGCGAAAAAGAAAGCTGCTTTATCAACAAGAACACTATGATAGCGTCAAAAGGGAAGGGTACGTGCGGGAACTTTGCGGCATGAGGCGGGACATGCCGGGGGCGAAGGCGGGCAAGCCCCTTCTGTGAAAGCAGTCGGCGCAATGGGCAAATGCGGATATTGCGCCCAAGAACGCAACATTGCGTAACAGCCCCAAATTGGTGCTGGAACACGGAAAACCCACCCAATAGCACCCTTGACCCAAAATCGATTTTGCGGGAACACGGAATGGGCGTTTTTACGCATGACATGATACGAGGTGCGATATGGCTCATCATTATTCCAATTCCCTTTATGACCGCCTTGCGGATCGGCTGAACCAGTTCCCGCAGGGCGCGCCGCTTTCCGACAGCCTCTTTGCCATTCTGAAAATCCTCTTTTCCGAAAAAGAAGCCGGGCTGGTGGCGCAGCTGCCCATCAAACCCTTCACCGTAGACCGCGCCGCCGCAATCTGGAAGCTCGACAAGGCCACCGCCCAGAATATGTTGGAAGACCTCGCGGGACGGGCCATGCTGCTCGACATGGAGCAAAACGGCCAGCAGATGTTCTGCTTGCCCCCGCCGATGGCCGGGTTCTTTGAATTTTCCATGATGCGCGTGCGCGGCGATGTCAACCAGAAAGCGCTGGCGGAACTGTATTACCAGTATCTCAACGTCGAAGAGGATTTCGTCAAGGCGCTGTTCGTCGAGAACGGGACGCCGCTTGGCCGCATCTTCGTACAGGAAGCCGCGCTCCCGCAGGACGGCAAGCTCGAGGTCCTTGATTACGAGCGCGCTTCACACATCATCAAGACGGCCTCGCACATCGGCGTCAGCATGTGCTACTGCCGCCATAAAATGCAGCATCTCGGGCGGGCGTGTGATGCCCCAATGGACATCTGCATGACCTTCAACACCTCGGCCCGCTCGCTCATCAAATACGGCCACGCCCGGCAGGTGGACGCCGCCGAGTGCCTTGATCTGCTCGCCGTGGCGCAGGGGCACAACCTCGTCCAGTTTGGCGAAAACGCCCGTGAAGGCGTGAACTTCATCTGCAACTGCTGCGGGTGCTGTTGCGAGGCACTGCTGGCGATCAAGCGGTTCGCCATCGCCCGGACCATCCATTCCAACTTCATCGCCCGCGCCGGGAACGATTGCCGGGGGTGCGGCAAGTGTGAAAAGGTCTGTCCGGTCAATGCGATCCACATGGAAGACGGTCCGGCCGGCAAGCGCTTCGCTTTCGTCGATCCCGAGCGCTGCATCGGGTGCGGCGTGTGCGTGCGTTCCTGTGCCTTCGGCCAGCTTACGCTCGAAGCCCGGCCCGAACGCGCCATCACCCCCCTCAATACCGTGAACCGCGTGGTCGCCATGGCCGCCGAACGGGGCATGATCAAGGAACTTCTCGAAGACAACGACGCGATGGGCAATCATCGGATCATGGCGGCGGTCATCGGGGCGATCATGAAGCTTCCCGGCGCGCCGAGGGCGCTCGCCGTGGCGCAGCTCAAATCCCGCTATCTGGAAAACCTCATCGGCAAAATGGGATGACGGAAGCGAAAGCCCCAAAAGGCCAGCTAGCGATGGTTCGCAAAGCATCGCCCGCTGGCCTTTTCTTTTTCCTGGTTGCACGCGGCATCGGGAGTACCGCGCAAGCCTTGGACGCGGGATGGCCCCGCTCCCCCGCACGGCGCGGCTTTTCCGGCAACCCCGATACACTTTGTTACATTCCGCTGCATTCGGCACATCCTCATGAAACATTCCACGGGTAGTTTCGCTTCCACAGGGCAACGAGCCCTAAAGGAGCAACTACCATGTTGAAGCATACATCTTTGATCGTCGCCGGGGCTCTCGTCCTCGGAATGGGGATTTCCACCGCCTCTTTCGCTGAAATGCCTTCTCTGGACAGCCAGTCCTACACGTGGCCCGGTTCCACCATCAACACCAGCAGCGATACCGACAAGATCGCGCCCGATCCGAAGACCGGCAAGCGGCCCGGCATCCTTGACTGGGAGGGCATGGGTGCCGATGTGTCGAGGCATCCCGACAAGCCCGGCCATGATCCCAAGAACTGCGGCATCTGCCAGTAGCCCTTTCCGGGGGAAAATGCCGTCCTCCGGGAAAGTTCCCCGCGTCCCCTCGGTCGTAACGGGCCATCCTCAAGGGGGGCGCTGAGGAACCCCTCACCTCCGGACGGGCCGAAGACAAGGCATCTCCGGTTCCGTCCAAGAGGAATCTTTCTTTTTGCCTGCAAATGGAGCATGATCGGATTGCCCCGGACAGGGCCATCCGGCGACACGGCCACCGTTGGCGGATCGGAAGGCCCGGCGGGATGGGAGGTAAACCGTGCCAGACCAAACACGCCTTCTCGTCGTTGACGACGACGCGGACATCCGTGAACTGCTCTCCGCCTACCTCGCCCGTTACGACATGACCGTCGAAACCGCGGCGGACGGCGCGGGGCTTTTCGAAAAGCTCGATCATGCCCACTTCGATCTCATCATTCTCGACATCATGCTCCCCGGCGAAGACGGCCTCAGCCTGTGCCGCCGCCTTCGGGGAACCTCGGCGATCCCGGTCATTTTCCTGACCTCGCTGGACAGCTCCACGGATCGGGTCGTCGGGCTTGAACTCGGCGCGGACGACTATGTGGTCAAACCGTTCGATCCCCGCGAACTGCTCGCCCGCATCCGCACGGTCCTCCGCCGCGCTTCCGACAAGGGGCAGGCCGCGGCGCAGTCAGATATACGCCGTTTCGCCGGATGGACCCTCAACGTCCGCTCCCGCGAGCTTTCGCAGGGTGACGAGCGGATTGCCCTCAGCGACGCGATGTACCGGCTGCTGCTCGTGTTCCTTGACGAGCCGTTCGCCGTATTGAGCCGCGAGTATCTGTTGCGGCAAACGCAGGGGCGCGACGCCGACGTATTCGATCGCAGCGTCGACATACAGGTGAGCCGACTGCGCGGGGTGCTCAAGGATACGGGCACGTCCAAAATCATCAAGACCGTACGCGGCGGCGGGTACATGCTTTCCGTCGACGTGGAGCACGACGCGTGAACCTTGACCGCCTGCTTCCGAAAACCTCCTTCGGACGCTTTTTCCTGATCAACGTGATCAGCCTCGCGCTGTTCTGGCTGCTCATCCAGCCCATGGCCAACTACTGGCGCAACCAGGCCCTGTTCCGCATGGTGGCCTCGAACGAAAGCCGCCTCTTCCTCACCCATATCCGCCTGCTGGACAAACTGCCCACGATTGCCGAGCGCAACGGGCTGTTCAATCCGAATGACGACGTATTCTCGATCCGGGTTTCGCACTTGCCGCCTGATATGCCGCGGGACGGCTCGAACTGCTCGCAGAGCCTGCGGAGACGCCTCGAGCGGGCATTCAAGCAGGAAAACATCCGGTATACGGACCTCCTGACCCGTATCGTGGTGTCACATGCACCGATCACGGTCATGGGCAGTGAAGAAAAGTACAGCGATCTCGAAACGTTTTTGACGCACCACTATATGCAGGCCGAAATCGCCCTGCGCAGGCCCGACGGGATCTGGATTTACGCCAAGCACCAGATAGAAATCATGCCGCAAAACCGGCTGTGGCTGAATACGGCGGCGCTGGCGATAGAATTCCTTCTGGTCATGAGCGGGGTGGCCTTGGCGCTGAACTGGCTGCTGCGGCCCTTGCGCAAGCTGGTGGCGGCAACCGACCGCTTCGGCAGGACGCAGGAGATCACGCCGCTGCGGACGGATTCCGGGCCCGTGGAAGTACGCGAGGCCGCATCCGCGTTCAACAGGATGTTTTCGAGTATTCAGCGATCATTCGAGGAACGGGAACGCTTCCTGACGTCGTTTTCGCATGACCTGCGCACCCCGTTGACCCGGCTGCGGTTGCGGCTCGAACAGGTGGCACAGGACGATCTGCGGGAAAAGCTGTGCGCCGACGTGGACGATTTGACCGATACGCTGAACCGTACGATTACGTTTTTGCGGAGCGCGCGGAGCATTGAAGACGTCCGGCGGCCGATTGCGGTGATGCCGCTGTTGGAAGCTCTGGTGGAGGACAGGCAGGGCATTGGGGAGCAGGTAACGCTGAACGGGAACACGGCCGCCGTGCTTTTAAGCTGGAACCGGTTGCGGAGCGCCTTTGAAAATGTCGTGGACAACGCGCTGCGCTATGGGGATTGCGCCGACATTGAGGTCCACCACGAAAGAGACTCCGAAGGCAGGGAGTGGCTGTACATCGACTTCCGGGACAACGGGCCGGGCATCCCCGAAGAAAAGCTTGAATTCGTATTGGAGCCGTATGTGCGACTGGAGACATCGCGTAACCGGAAAACAGGCGGGCATGGGCTTGGGTTGTCCATCGTGCGCAACCTCGTGGAAGCGAGCGGAGGCAGGGTGCTCCTCATGAACCGCCCGGAAGGGGGGCTTCTGGTCAGGATGCTGTTCCCGCTCTAGCCACGCCGGGCGCCCTTCATGGGTGAACCCGCGGGAAAAACCAAGGGCATTGGCCCCATATTCGGCCTTCCGGCCGTCTTTTGCCTGCTTTCATAAAAAAACACGGCCAGCCAAATTTTTTGGTGGGCTTTTTCTTTTTCAGGCACAAAAAAACGATATGCAACGAAAATAGCCCTGTTCGCTCAAAAGTTTCTAGACCTTTCCGGCAATCGGGCCTACTCTAAAAAGGAGTCTATCCTATCTCAACATCAACCGCCTTTACCCATGCCAGACACCACCGCTTACAATTTAAGCAGGACAGGCACCATCTCTTCTTTGTTTTTTAAAAACTTGTGGGTGCTCTTTTCCGCTATCTTCGTCGTCAGTCTGATCGGGACTCTGTTCACGACGTATTTGTTCATGAAAAGCACCGCGGTGGAATCCACACGCTTCCTTGCCGACGATCTGACTTCCCAGCTGAACACGGTCTATTCACTGCTGGAAGGCATGAGCGAGCAGCCGCTGATCAAGGATACATCCATCCCCGTGCAGGAACGCGCCGCATCCATGAAAACGTATGCGGACGCTTTCGGCTTCTGGATGATCGGCGTCGTCGATCCCGACGGGACCATTTCGAGCACCTTGCGGCCCAAAACCGGCAAGGTGCAGCGCGGCTACATCCCCCGCATCATGGCTTCTGGAAAACGGGAAATCAGCGATCCGTTCCCCGCCGGGGCCACCGGGGACATGACCTACAGCCAGTTTATGCCCATCAAGAAAGACGGCAAGGTCGTCAGCATCTGTTTCGTCACCACACCCCTTTCCCTGCTCAGTGAACGCGTTACCCGCCGCGACCATACGGGAAACGGCTACTACCTGATGCTCAGCAGCACCGGTTCCCTCATCGCGCATCCCAATCCCGCAATGAGCCTTACGCACATCAGGGATCACGTCGCGGGCGAACGGTTCCTCTACGGCAGCAGCCGGGAAACCTTCCTCCGCGACATCAAAAGCGATCAGCCGGGGACGTTCATCAGCATTTTTAGGAATACGCTCTACTTCACGGCGTTCATGAACATACCCGAAACAGGCTGGACTCTCATCCACCGGGTCAAAATCCTGCCGACGGTCAAGTACATGCTGCTGGCCTTTTTCACACAGACGCTGCTGTACACCCTGCTGTTCGTGGTGCTCTATCGCTACGGGCGTACCGCCATTTCGCAGGAACTCAGGCCGGTGGACAACATCCTGCGGCAAGTCGAAGAGCTGAACAGAAGCGTCAATGCCGCCGACAGCATCACGGAAGAGGATGTGTTCAACATCATCAACATCAGCCGCAAAGGGTTGTACGACGCCCTTACCGGGCTGCCTACACGCAACCTCTTCCGCCAGCGGGTCAACGACACCATCGAAAAGATGCCGGGCAGGCTATTCGGGGTCTTCATCCTCGACATGGACAACCTTAAGGCCATCAACGACCATCTCGGGCATGAGGCGGGCGATAAGGCCATCCGGAGCTTCGCCTCGACCCTCAAAGAATTCACGGAACGCCACTTCGGGCTGGCCTGCCGTTACGGGGGCGACGAATTCGTCCTGCTCATCCCGCTGGACACACCTTCCGATGCTTCCGCCCTAGCCCGGGAACTCCTCGAAACCCAGCACGGGAGCATCGTCGGGAACGATGTGGTTTATGCCTACGGTACGAGCATCGGGGTCAGTTTCTACCCGCTTTCCGGCACATTCGACGAAGCCCTCCACATGGCGGACACGGCTTTGTACTCCTCCAAACGGAGCGGCAAGGGAACGTTCACCTGCCTTCCCTCCCATGCGGAATGGCTTTAATCCCTTCCCTAGCCGGAATCGCCGCTTTCCCGTCCCGAAAGGCATCCTGCACAGCTTCCTGAAAAAATCCGGCGTCCGCACGCGCCTGCAAAGGGAATCCTCACCCCGTGGCCTGCCTCCGCGATGAGTGGTTTTGCCCGCTCCAGAGATCGAAGGCCCCATATGCCTTCGGACACGGGAAAAGCCCCCGCCTTCGGCGGCGCTGGGCGGGGACGGCTCCCGATGGGAAAGCTTCGCGGGCACAGTCCCGTGTGGTGGAAAACGCCTCGGGCCGCCGGGCCATCCGAAAGCGCCGCCTCAACCCGCTCCGAGGGAAAAGGGCCGAAGGCGGGCCAGTTCCTCACGCAACCGCCCGTTTTCCTGCAACAGCTTACGGTTTTCGGCGTAGAGTTGACGGTTTTCTACGGAAAGCTCCCGGCGCTCGGTGCGTTCCTCATCCAATTCCTTCAGCACCAGAGGGCACTGGCGGCAGCCACATCCTGAAGAAGGATATTCCTTTGATTGTTCGCGCATTACACCGCGCCCGAACAGCAACCACTCGGGAGAGACATCAAAAATGGTACATACATTAATGATAAACGCCAAATCTGGCATATTGGCGCCCCGTTCGTACCTCCCAAGCGTGGTGAGCGGCGTCCGCAGACGTGTGGCAAATTCGCTCTGTGTCATGGCGCCCCGTACGGCCTTCAGCCGTTCCTGCAATGATTCCATAGGCAGCGTGCATCCAAAGCCCGCAGCCCCTCTGCTTTTCTCCGGCAGGGCGCACCATCGGATCGTCGTTTCCGGATCCGGCCGGAAAATTCCATTTTTGATTGACAATAATCCAAAAATGGTTAATAAAGGGCGTGGGCGGTTGAGAAATGATGTGACAACAGAACTCTACCGAACCCCTACCAAATGATCAACGTACACCCCAAGGAGTGTGGCCGAACAGGACCCTCTCTTCTCCGCCTCAACAGTCTCCCCAACAGCGCCTGTACCCTTTCCGGGCAAGCGCGGCATGTTGTGCCTCCAGGTGTGTCGGCAATACATGAATATATATACAACCTATTCTGTATTTGCTCTTTAGCGCGGAGCATGTTAATTCCTGTCTGTCATGAAGAGACACACCTGTAAGGACGTTCAATGACAAGGCAAGTTCAGAATCCGTTGACTTGCGCCTCTCCTTCGGACGAGGTTTCTGAGGTTGCAGCCTCCTCTCAACGGCGCGATACAGCCCTGCAAAGGACCGCATCTTCACTTAATCTCTACAAGATCATTGGGGATAGCTCATCCGAAATCGTCTGGGAACAGGCCTCCGCGCCGAATGCAGACTGTATTTTTTCCGGTGATCCCCGCTTTGCCTGCGCCAACAAGTGCCTCACCGTCGAAGAAGCTTACGAAACGGTTCACCCCGACGATCAGCCGCTGCTCCGTTCCGACATTGATTCGCTCCATTCCGGAGAGCAAGACTCTTTTTCGCGCCGTATCCGCGCCCTTGGCTGCGACGGGAGCTGGATTCCCGTGGATGTCTGCGCCCGGAGCCTGCGCGACAACAATAGGACGCCCCTTTACCTTATCGGCGGCTTTAAGGGCATCTCCAACCTTCCTCCCGTCTCCTCCGCTATCGCGTCATCCCGCGATCCCCTCATATCCGACATTATCTGGGAACGTTTCGTTTCCGGGGGCGGCTTCGCCATTTCCGACGGTGTGGAACGGTTCCTCGGCCATCCGCGCCACCACTTCAGGAGCGTGGAGGACCTTGTCTGCCTGCTTCACCCCAGTGATCTTGCCATCGTCCACGAACGCATGAAAGCCGTGAGCAGCCTGACCGGCTGCGACTGCCTCTCCGTCCGGATGCGCCATAATGACGGCACATGGCGGCAAGTCGAGGCTCGGGTGGTCGTCTTGCGCGGCCGGGCCGGTGAAGACAGGATCATCGGCGCACTCAAGGACATCACCCCCAAGGCCGTGCGGGATCTCCCGTCGCTCCAGCCCGCGCAGATTTCATCCTTGACGGGGTTGTACACGCTCGAAGCCGGGCAAGCCATTATTGAAAAAAACCTTCTCACAGGCCTCAACCTGCAGGCTCTCATCCTCGTGGATTTCCGCAACCTCGACGAGATCGAGCAGCGCCACGGCAATCGCTGGAAGAACCTTTTTCTCCAGCACGCGGGGGCCATCCTCCGCAACCTCGCCCGAGAGAACGATGTGCCCATCCACTGCCGCGCCGGTTCGTTCATCCTGTTTGCGGATCAGTACGAGTCCTTCCGTGAGGTGACCGACCTCACCCGCAACCTCCAGCGGACGCTCGGAGCCGTCTGCGCGTTCGACGGCGAATCCGATTCCGTGGAATTTTCCATCGGCATCGCCGTCGCGCCCTATGATGCCCTCACTTTTTCCGGCCTCGTAGACCGCGCCGCTCAGGCGTGCAGCCAGCGTTCGGGCGTCAACTTCTACGACAAACAGGCCGCCGATCGTTTCCGGCTTGACTCGGAGCTCCTCGAAGAGGAACGGCGCCGCGAAAAAGAGCAAATGCGCGAAGCCCTCCAGACCATCATGGATAACGTGGACGCCTACCTCTTCGTCGTCCACCCGTTCCGCCATGAGGTTCTGTTCGCCAACCGCCAAATCCGCAGCATCCGGCCCGAATGTGTGCCCGGTTCAGTCTGCTACCGTTCCTTTTTCCGTTTCGACAAGCCCTGCGTCGACTGTGCGATCCTCAAAGGGCGGGATTGCCTTATCGAAAAGGACGGCCAACAGATTTATCTCCAGCTCCGCCATAAAAAGATCCGGTGGCTCAACGATGAGATGGTCTACCTCGTCAGCGGCACCGACATCACCGAACGTATGCTCCATGCCCGCAAGCTTGAGCACATGGCCTATCACGATTCCCTGCTCGACATCCCCAATCGGCAGGCCGCGCTCAGGAACCTCCAGCACATGCTGCGCGAGGGCAAGCGTTGTGCCGTCGTCCTGTTCGACATCAGCGATTTCACGCTGTTCAACGAAACCTTCGGCCACGCCAAGGGCGACCTGCTGCTCAAGGACGTGAGCCTGTCCATCGCCCGTTTCGTGCCTGAAGGCAGCCTCTACCGTTCCGGAGGGGACGACTTCCTTGTCCTGCTTTCCGGCGCTGACGGCCCGCAGGCCGAACGCCTCGCCCAGTCCGTCAGGAACTCCTTCCTGCGCGTGCTCACCATTGAGGATCTCGAATACACCTGCAACATCGACGCCGGGATCAGCATTTCACCCCAACACGGGACCAATCCAAGCACCCTCATCACCCATGCCGAGCTCGCCCTTGCCGAAGCCCGCAAGGAAGGCCGGGGCATCTACCAGTTCAACAAGGAACTCGATCAGATCCTCTCCCGCAAGAAGCTGCTCCAGATCCTTATCCGATCCGCCCTGGCCAACGGCGACTTTGAGGTGCATTTCCAGCCGGTCTTCGAGATCAGCACGGGCTTGTTCCGCAAGGCCGAGGCCCTGTTGCGTCTGCGGGACGCTGCGGGCAGCTTTATTTCACCCGCCGAGTTCATCCCTGTAGCCGAAGAGACCGGCCTCATCGTGGATGTCGGGTATCTTGTGCTCGATACCGTCTGCCGCCAGCTGTTGAGCATGGCGAGCGTAGCGGGGCTTCCTTTCCAGATCGCCGTGAACATTTCCGCCATCCAGCTTCTCCAGACCAATTTCGTCAGCAGGGTCGTGGAGATCATCCAGTATCACGGCATCAACCCGCAGCAGCTTGAATTTGAAATCACCGAGAGCGTGCTCATCAATTCCTTCGAGCAGGTCAAGGGCGTCATGCAGCAGCTGCGGGACAAGGGCATCCGGTTTGCGCTCGATGACTTCGGCACGGGCTACTCCAGCCTGAGCTATCTGACCCACCTTCCCATCAGTACCCTCAAGCTCGACCGCTCGTTCATCAGGAATCTCGAAACATCCGAAAGCAACCGGCAGGTATGCAAGGCCGTCATCGACATCGCCCGCCACTTCAATATGGCGATCGTCGCCGAAGGTGTTGAAAACGCGGAACAGTCTAAAATCATTTCAGAACTTGGAGCAACAAGCATACAGGGCTTCTACTATGCCCGGCCCCTGCCCGGCGGCCAGCTTGTTCCGTGGCTTTCGGAACATGAAGATCACGATATCCCAACGCCCGAACAAGACAGGCCGAGAGAGAGAGAGAGAGAGAGAGAGAGAGAGAGAGAGAGAGAGAACTCTGGACCCAGCCAAAGCTGAATGGCCTGCGCTCCTGCCCCTCCGGGGGAAGCGATGAGGAGAGCGGGTCTTTTCAAGTGGGCGAGAAAATACACGTGATGCCGCACGGTTTTCAGGCTGGGCAAGTTCTCCCTGTTATAGTGGATGACGCGGTATCTTCCCTGCTTTCCGATCGAGAGCCCGGGGTTCAAATGGCAGATACGGAACTGCTGGGAAACCGCGGTATTTCCATGCATGATGGAGCGGTAAGCGGTCTTGTGGAGCCGTATCGGATCGATTGCCTCGCTGCTCTTCAAGATCACCGGGAAAGGCGACGCGATGCCGCCGTTGCGCAATCCGGCCCCTCAACAACTCCCACCTTGCTCGCTGCCCGTCCGACGCTGTGCCCGGATGAAGGAACCGCCGAAAACAGCATCATATCCGGGTGCGGGCCTGAGCGAGAGCCAGCCGCTTCCTGTATCCAATCCACCGATCGACTGCTCCCCCCTTCAGAAGGGAGCGCACCACCCTGCATTCCCCGGTTTCCGGGTTCTTCAGCTGCGTCTCCGGATCTGTCCTCACAACAGGGGCATCCTCCCGACATGCAGCTTTCCCTACCGGATTTGAACGAAAAAGTTCTATTATCTGAAGATGCTAGAGAGAGAGAGAGAGAGAGAGAGAGAGAGAGAGCTCTGGACTCCGCCAAAACTGATCGGGGCACGGGCCGCCTTCCGGGCTGAGCCACTTTCCCTTTCCCCAGACTCTCTTCAGGATATAAACCATGTCCAATAGCCCCATTTCTTCCAGCAGGATCGACAGCAAAGACGAATCCTGGCTCCTCCTGTTGTCCGATCCCTCGGCTGAAAAAGCTAAAATGCGGTCAAAGCTGGTTTTCTTTAGCTGCTGTACCTTGATGACCATGATCCCCGCCATTGCCGCGCTGGTGCTCTATCCCTTGGGGCAAGTCTTTGCGGCGCTTATCTCCCTCATCCTCGCCGGCGCCGGGATCGCGGGGGGATTCTGCCTTTACGTCAACCGGATGCTCCGGCCCATCCACCATATTGCCACAGCCATCGAGCGGTTCCGCAGGGGAGATTCCGCCGTGCGTTGCCCGGAAAAGGCTCCGGGACTGCTCGGACTGCTCGGAGAACGCGTCAATCTCTTCCTCTCCCAAATTCAGGAAGGGCGCAAAGAACTCATGCGCGTGGCTCCCCACATCGATATAATCGCCCACAACCTCCCCGGGGGCCTGCTCTGCTGTGCCGAGGATTTCGAGCTGCGCTTCGTCAGTGACGGCATGTTGCGGCTCTTACGCTGTTCCCGCGAGGAAATCACGGGCCGCTACGGAAACAACTGGAAGAACATCGTCCACCCCGACGATTTCGCCTTCACCGTGGCCCACCTCAATGAGCAGCGCAAGATCCAGCCTGAATACCGGCTCAGTTACCGTATCCAGCGCGCGGACGGCTCATCCTGCTGGGTGATGGAAAGTTCCCGGCTGACGGTCAACGCCGACGGCGTCCCGGAATATGTTTGCATCATTATCGACGATACGGAACAAAAGATCATCGAGAACCGCCGCATCGCCGTGGAGCGGCAATACCGCCGGGCACTCCAGTCCGTGTGCGAAATGCTCATTCAGGTGGATCTCACGAACGATCTCGTGTTGTCCGAATACGTGCGCTGGGGAGCCTCTTCCCGGTTCCCCCGGGGCGAGAACTACAGCCAGTGCTGTGTGGAATTCATGCAGGAATGTGTCCATCCCGACGACAGGGGGACATTCAGCGCGGCGTTCTGCCGCAAGAACCTGCATCTCCAGAATATGGATGAGGACGCGCCCGTCACATACCTTGAATACCGCATTAAAGAACCTTCGGGCAACTATCACTGGGTCGCGGGCACGCTGGTCCCGCTCGAAGACGAAGCCACGCACACGATCACCGCGATCTCCTACGTGGTGGACATCGACGAACGCAGACGCCGCGAAGACGCCGTCATCGACAAATCCCGCCGTGACGGTTTGACCGGGCTGCTCAACCGCAACGCCATGTTCGAGCTCATTGCCTCCACACTCGAAGGCCTAGGGCACAAGGGGCGGCATTCGCTGTTCATGATTGATCTCGACAATTTCAAGGCAATCAACGACAACTTCGGGCATGTCTTCGGCGACGCGGTGCTGCGCGAGGTGGCGGACGGCATCCGCTCCGTCTTCCGTCCCACGGACGCGCTGGCGCGCATTGGCGGAGACGAGTTCCTTGTGTTCCTCGAAAATGTGGACAAGCCGGACGTCCTCGCCAGAAAAGCCGGCGAAGTGGTCAGCACTCTGCACAAGTCCTATATCGGCCCCGGCCAAAACTTCCCTCTCTCGTGCAGCGTCGGCATTTCCGTCTACCCCGACGACGGGCGCACCGTCATCGACCTCTTTAAGAGCGCCGACGCCGCCATGTATGCCTCCAAACAGCACGGCAAGGACCGCTATTCCTTTAGGGAGTGAACCCCGTTTCTTTGCGTTGCTCTTGCCTTCCGTGTGCCGGAATGCCCGAGGATACAGTTCCCGTTCGACGTATTCCTTGGAAAAGGCTTTCCCCACCGCTTCGGGGTGTTCAAAAAGCAGCCTCCGATCCCTGTCAAAGAGCACAACCAGGGAGGCCCACACAGGCTGTTGCGGCGTACTCATAACTCCTTCCCACCGTTGTCGTTGCTGGTATTCGTTATTCCAACTTCCTTTTTCACCACGAGTCCCTCCGCACGCCAATGACAAGCTGACGGCGCCGCGCTCTTTTCATCGCCAGCCCCGCGGACGGCCCTTTCTCCGTCTTTCAGAGAGGGCTCATATCCTTCCATACGAATCCGAAACCCACCTCCTGAACCGGCCTCCCGGCCTTTCCCGGATACCGCTCTAACAAGGTGGTGACATGCGGCAACAGGCGTGCTACGCAGGGCGAGAACTTCAGGAGGGACAGGTCGTATGTCCGGATTCGGTGTTTTTCTGGCTATAGCGACGGCCTTTTCATGGGCCCTTGGGTGCGTCGTCCATACGACGGCCTCAAGGGTGGTGGGGATACCGGCGGTCATGCTCATCCGGCAGCCGCTGGCGAGCGTGGTGCTCGGCATCTTTTGCCTGGTTATGGGCGATCTATGGCTTCCGTCGCTGCATTTGTTTTGGCTGGCGGCGGCCTCCGGAGTGTTCGGGATCATCATAGGCGACGCCTGCCAGTACGCGGGCGCACTGACCATCGGCCTGCGTCCGGCGCAGGTGTGCCAATCGCTGTCCTCATGCTTCACCGCCCTGTTCGGCTCCATCTATCTGAACGAATATATAGGGCTGCAAGGCTGGCTCGGGATGTTCGTAGCGACGTGCGGGGTGATCCTCGTGGTCCTCTCCGAACAGCGGGACGCCCATAACCCTCCCGTATCCAGCAAACAGCGCAACAAAGGGGTCATCATTTCCCTCCTTGCCGCCGTCTTCGTCGCGCTCGGCATCGTCTTTTCCAAACAAGCCCTCCAGGAGGGCATCGGGGCGCTGCCTCTGGCTTTCTACCGCAACGCCATTTCCACTGCGGGCATCTGGGCGGTGGGCCTCGCCTTCGGAGCCATCCGCCCGGCGTTCGGGAACCTCAAGGCCAACCCCGGCATCCTCAAGCTTTTCCCGCTCGGCTGCCTCTTCGGCCCCGCCGGGGGCATCTGGCTTTCGTGCGTCGCCCTCGACTACCTTCCCGCCGCCGTCGCCGCAATGCTCATCGGGCTTCAACCCATCGCCCTGCTTATCATCACCGGCATCATGGAACGCCGCATCCCCGCCCCCAACTCCATCATCGGCTCCATCATAGCCTGCACCGGGGCGGCAATCCTGCTGCTCCGATAACACAAAAAGAAGCGCCCTCATCGGCGGATTCCGTTAAAACGGCCTCCCAAGGTGCCCCGCTCCAACAGCGCGGCACCTTTTTTCGCGCGCTGCGTCAATCCGTTCATGCTTTCCAGCGGCATTCCCGCCTTGAAACGTGTTCCCTCCCCCATACCTCATGAGAATCATTCAAATAATCATGGGAGTTCGCCCAAAACGAGCTATTCCTAAAAGAAAAGGGCTTCCTTTCCCCCATCAGTGCTTGAAGCCTTGACGTGATCCTTTTGCATTCAGGATGCCGTATGCCAAACAACGTATTCTCTACTGCATTGGCCCGTAATCCCTACCCATTCCACAGCCGTTCCTCTCGAGTGCGATCACACTGGCTCAGGGCGGGCATCGCCAAGCCACTCATCGTGGCGCTATGCCTGATCGGGGTGCCGGGGTGCTCCACATGGAGCGTGGGGCCTGATTTCGAGCGACCCGATATGCAAAACATGCCGGAAAAATGGGATGCGGGCGACCCGCAACACCCTCTCGTCGGCAATGTTTCTCTGGATACATGGTGGCAGAGTTTCAACGACCCTGCCCTGAACCAGCTTGTGACGCGGGCGCGCCTCTCCAGCCCCACCATCGAGGCGGCCCTGCTGAAAATCGTACAGTACCGCGCGCAATATGCCATTGCCATAGGCAGTTTCTTTCCGCAGACGCAGGAACTCACCGGAACATACAGCTCCGAACACCCCAGCCGCCGGTCCGCAGACGCGCCCCAACCGGGCGAGCCCTCGCAGCCCGGCACCATCCAGCAACTGAATCTGGGCTTTCAGGCGACGTGGGAAATCGACATCTGGGGCAAATACCGGCGCAACGCCGAAGCCGCCAAAGCCGCCCTGCAAGGCGCCCATGCGGGCTATGAACTCGCGCTCGTAACGCTCAGCGCCGATGTCGCCCAACAGTATTTCAGCTATCGCATGACGGAAAAACAGCTGGAAATCGCACGGCGCAACAGCTTGGCGCAGAAGGAATCCGTACGCCTGACCGAAGCCATGTTCCGCTTGGGAGCCTCAAGCGGGCGGGACTACGATCAAGCCGTCGCCATGCAGAAGAATACGGAAGCCGACATCCCGCAGCTGGAAGCACAGCTGATCACCAACCGCAATGCCCTGTGCGTGCTGCTCGGCATCCCCCCCGGCCCCATACCGGAACTGGCCCCGGGCTGGGTGCCGCAACCGCCTCAAACGGCTTCCGGTGCAGCGCTGGCGTCTTCCGCGCCCACAGCGGGGAAAACGCTTCCTCAGGGGGCAACGCCATACGCGGCGGAACGCACCGCCCAATCCTTTATTCCTCTGGACATAGCCATAGGCGTCCCGGCGGATCTCCTGCGCCGGAGGCCCGATGTACGTCAGGCGGAACAGGAGGCGGCGGCCCAGTGCGCGCGTATAGGCATCAACAAGGCGGCGCTGTTCCCTTCGTTTTCCATCAGCGGCTTTCTGGGATTCCAAGGAAGCGACGTCGGAGCCTTCACGCTGGGGGACACCTTCTCGCACAACGCCTTCACCGCAAGCGCCTCGCCGTCCCTGGTGCTGCCCTTCCTCAACTACGGGCGGCTGTACAATGCCGTACGCGCGCAGGACGCCGTTTTCCAGCAAAGCCTCGTCACATACAAACAAACGGTGCTACAGGCATTGCAGGAAGCCGAGAACGCCATGAGTTCCTTCATCCGTTCCCGCCAGCGCCTGACCCTGCTCCAGCAGGCCGCCGAAGCCGCCGGGCGCTCCACCAAGCTGGCGCTTGAGCAGTACAACGCGGGCAGCACCGATTTTACCACGGTCGTCTCGGCCCAGACCACGCAATACCAGCAAGAAAACAGCGTTGCGGCGGCAGCGGGAAACACGGCGCTGCAAGCCGTGGCCCTGTTCCGAGCCCTGGGCGGCGGCTGGCAGCCCCAGCCCCTCCCCTTGCCCAAGGCCACCATCGACGCGATGAAAAAGCGTACCGACTGGGGCGGCATGTTGCGCGATATGGAAAGCGTCCCCGTTGCCGGGCAGTCCGAGATCCCACAAGCCGAAACGCACAGAGGTTACTGATATGCACAGCTGCGACTCCCAAACATCCCTTCGCCAAAATCCCGCCCGCGTGCCCGCGTTCCTCCTTCACGGACTGCCGGGGATCGTTGTGGCCTTCTGCCTTGTTCTGGCCGGCTGCAACGACACGCCGCATAAGGCGGAAACGGATGAACCCCTGCCCGTGACCGCCGTCAAACCGGAGCGGCGGAACGTGCCTTTGCTGGTGGAAAGCACGGGGATGACGCAGGCCGTGCGCACTGCGGACATTGTTGCCCGGGTGGAAGGCACGCTGCAAAAAATAGCCTATGAGGACGGTGCGCTCGTGCAGGAAGGGGACACCCTGTTCGTCATTGATCCCACGATGTACAAGGCCAAACGGCAGCAGGCCGAGGCCACGCTGGCGGCGCAGAAGGCGGTGCGGAACAGGGCGGCGGTCGAATACGCCCGCAACCAGAAGCTCTACGCGGAACGGGCGGCCTCACAGGCCACGGTGGTCAGCTGGCGCGAACAGTTGAGCAATGCCGAAGCGCAGGTCGCCGCCGCGCAAGCCGCCCTGACCCAAGCGGGCATCGAATTGGGATATACGGTCATCAAGGCCCCGTTCACCGGGCGCGTGTCGCGCCATAAAGTGGACGTCGGCAATGTGATCAGCCCGCAGACCGGAACGCTTGCCTCCATCGTTTCCCAAGATCCCGTCTATGCCAGTTTTACGGCCCCGGCGGACAGCATCCTGCCGCTTCTGAACAGCTTCGACGACGCCAAATCCATCCCCTTGGAACTGGCCGTCGGCGATGGGCCTTATTCCATCAAGGGGAAGCTCGACTACATTTCCCCGCAAGTGGACGCCTCTTCCGGGACGCTCGCCCTGCGCGGCGTTTTCCCCAATACGGACGGCAAGCTGCTTCCGGGCCTTTTCGTACGGGTTCAGGTCCCCACGGAGCGTGAGAACGAGGTGATGGTGATCCCCCGGCAGGCCGTGCTGGAGAATCAGGGAAAGTCCTTTGTATACGTCATCGCACAGGACAGCCGGGCCCGCATGGTCCCCGTGGCGACCGGGCCCGCCGTGGGCAGTGACCGCATTGCCGTCATCAGCGGGATTACCCCGGAATCCTTGGTTATCTATGACGGCATGGCCCATATCCGGCAGGGCATGGCCGTCACCAACACCGCACAATGACGCCCCGCCGCACGCTATCGGCACCTCCCCCCGCAGTATGAGGAATGTCCTATGTTTACACGCCTGTTCGTCCAAAATCCCATTTTTACCAACGTCATTGCCATCATTGCGGTCATTCTGGGCGTCGTGTCGCTGACGCGCCTTCCCATAGCGCTGTATCCCGACATCACCCCGCCGACGATCGCCGTTTCCGCCAGCTATCCCGGCGCGGACGCGGAAACCGTGGCCAAGACCGTCGGCGCGCCCATAGAATTGCAGGTCAACGGCGTGGAAAATATGATCTACATGTCCTCCACCAGCGCCGATGACGGCACCTATTCCCTCACCGTCACCTTCGCGCTGGGGACCGATGTCAATATCGCCATGGTATTGCTGCAAAACCTGGTCAACAACGCGCTCCCGCTGCTGCCGCAGGTCGTACAGCAGCAAGGGGTCACGGTCACCAAACATTCCCCCTCCATCCTGCAGGTCATAGCCCTCGATTCCCCCGGCGGCTCCTACGACAACCTTTTTCTGGCCAACTACGCGAACCTGCAAATCGAAAACGTCCTTTCCCGCGTGAAGGGGGTCGGGCAGGTGCAGGCTTTCGGGGCCGGGTTCTACGCCATGCGGATCTGGCTGGATCTCGACAAGCTCAACTACCTCGGCGTGAGCGTGGACGAGGTCAATCAGGCCATCAGCCAGCAAAACGTCCAGGTAGCCGCGGGCAACGTCGGCGGCAGGCCCAATTCCGACAAGCAGGCCATGCAGTTGACGGTGCTCATGCAGGGGCAGTTGGACACGCCCACGGCATTCGGCGACATCATCGTCAAGACGCTGCCCGGCAACCAGATAATCCGGCTGCGCGACGTGGGCGAAATCGAAATGGGGGCGCAGTCCTACGGGGCGCAGTCCCAGATCCGCGGGGACAACGCGGCGCTCATCGCCATCTACCAGCTGCCCGACGCCAACGCCCTTGAAACCGCCGCCAACATCCGCAGCGCCATGGAAAAACTGTCCAAGGATTTCCCGCCCGACATGCGCTGGACAATGCCGTTCGACACGTCGCACTTCGTTTCCATCGCCGTGACGCAAGTATATCTGACCTTTGTGAAGTCCATTGTGCTGGTCATGCTGGTCGTGCTGGTCTTCCTCCAGAACTTCCGGGCGGCGGTCGGCCCGGCGGTGGTCATTCCCGTGACCCTCATGGGGGCGTTCGTTTTCCTGAACATCGCCGGTTTTTCGGTGAACATGATATCGCTTTTCGCGCTCGTGCTGGCGATAGGGCTCATCGTGGACGACTCGATCATCGTTGTGGAAGCCACCATGTCCCATCTGGAGCGGGGGCTGACGCCGCAGGAAGCCGCCCTCGCGGGCATGAGGGATCTGTTCCTCTCCATCGTGGCGGTGATGTTCGTCTTTGCCAGCGTATTCCTCCCGGCGGCCACGCTCCCCGGCATCACAGGGCAGCTGTACAGCCAGTTCGCGCTGGTCATAGGCGGCGCGGCACTCCTCAGCGCCGTTTTCGCCATCTCGCTCACGCCCACGGAATGTTCCCTGCTGCTCCGCCAGCAAAAAGCAGTGCGCCCGGCCTCGTTCGACGCCCCGCAGGGCGAACGGCCCGATTTCGCGGAAGACAAGGCCGACGTGGCGACAGGCAATGTCTTTTGCCGGGTCTTCAACCGCGGGTACAACGCCCTGCACGGCTTTGCCATGCGCATTGTGGGGATCACCCTGCGCTCGCCCGCCATCGCCCTGCTGACGTACGGCGTCCTCGCCGCCTTTGCCGTCTGGGGGCTGATAACCCTGCCGCAGGGCTTCCTGCCCGAAGAAGATCAGGGGTATGTCCTTGTGAGCGCACAACTGCCCGACGCCGCGGCCAGCCCGCGCACTTCGGAATTGGCGGGCCGTATGGATGAGGTGTTCGCCAACACGCCCGGCGTGGAAACATGGGTCACCATCAGCGGCTTTTCCATGATGGAAGGCGCGGCCCTGCCCAACGCGGTGACGGCCTTCGTGATCTTTGAAAGCTGGGCGAAACGCGGCACCAAACTGAACCAGTACGCCATCATGGACGAACTCTACCGGGGATTCGGCCAAATCCCCGAAGGGGAATTCATGGTCATCCCGCCACCGCCCATCATGGGCATCGGCAATGCCGGGGGCTTCGACATGATGATCGAAGACCGGGCCAGCCGCGGGCCTCAGGCGCTGGAGGCGGCGGTCCGGGCCTACGAGGAAGCGGCGGCGAAAGATCCGCGCCTTGAGCATGTCATGTCCCTGTATTCCGCCTCGACGCCCAAGCTCTACCTGAACGTGAACCGCACGCAGGCCATGACGGAAGGCATTGCCCTGCCGCAGCTTTTCACGGCCATACAAACGGCGTTCGGCGGCCAATACATCAATACCTTCAGCAAATACAACCAGAATTATCAGGTGCGCGTGCAGGCCGCCGAACGCTACCGCAGCACGGCGGACAACCTTTTGTCCCTGCGCGTGCCCAACGGCAAAGGCGAGGAAGTGCCGCTGGCGGGTTTCGCTTCCGTCCAGCAGGTCAGCGGGCCGAGCATCGTGACGCGCTATAACCTCTACTCTTCCGCATCCATGCAGGGCAGCGCCGCCCCCGGCGTCAGCACGGGCGCCGGCATGAAGGCTATGGAAGAAATCGCCGGGCGGGTACTGCCCCAAGGTTTCGGCTACGAGTGGACGGGGATGAGCTTTCAGGAAGAGAAAAGCCACGGGCAGGCCGCCATTGCCGTCGGTCTGGCGATCCTGCTGGTCTACCTGATCCTTGCCGCGCTGTATGCCAACTGGATATTGCCCCTCGGCGTGCTGCTGGTCATCCCGCTGGCGCTGTTCGGCACCGTGGCCGCCATCATGCTGCGCGGCATGGACAACAATATTTATGTACAGATCGGGATGCTGCTGCTCATCGCCATGTCCAGCAAAAACGCGCTGATTCTGGTCTTGTACGCGCGCCGTTACGGGGAGCAGGGGATGACCGCCATGCAGGCGGCGCACAAGGCCGCGAGCGTCAGATTCCGGCCCATCCTCATGTCCTCGCTGGCCTATGCCGTGGGCGCCCTGCCCATGCTCTGGGCCACGGGAGCGGGCGCGATCAACCAGCAATATCTGGGGACGGCCGTTTTCGGCGGCATGGTGGCGACGGCGTTGCTCACCGTGCTGTACGCCCCGTTTTTCTATGCGGTGTTCATGGGCCTTTCCAGCAAACTGGGCGGCAAACGGACGCCCGAACCGAAGCAAGCCTGAAGCGGGGCCTCACCCAGAGGCTTCTCCCCGACCCCTGACAAGGGCGCTTCCCCTGTACTCCGCAAGGCGAGAGCCATGCGCTGGCAAGGGAAGCACCCTTGACCTGAGCCGCGTTTCCTTTGACCGCAAGGCCGCCAACGGAACCGCTTGAAGCATGGCGCTGAATGGGCCATCGGGAAGTGAACTTTTTTCCTTGTAAAGCAAATAGATACGGTTAAAAAACTATATAGGACCAAAGCCCCAAGCCTCCTCTCATAGGAAAAAGAAGAGGGAGCCATGCGAATACTTCTTTGTGGCCTCCCCTTCTCTCCGTCACATTTCCGGAGCTTCCACGCTGGCAAAGTTCCTACCATTCCGCTTTTCCTATCAGCCGGATGCCACAGCAAAGGAGAAGAAAACCAAAAGAGGGAAACCTTTCTCCAGAAAGGTTTCCCTCCATCAGGAACTCCGTACCGTTCCTTACCGGAAATTATTGCTTGGCGTCGTAGATGAACGCGATGATCGAACCGGGGTTCTTCATGTCGTTGACGGGGTTGCCGTCGTTGCCGAGAGCGTTACCGCGCACGTCGGTAGCCACGTAAATGGTTTTCCCGTCGGGCGAAACGAGCGCCGAACGGTAGCGGTTGGGCGTATGGAAGTACTTGGTCACGTCGCCCTGCGCGGTCTTGCCGTCGGCATTGAGGGGTACACGATACAGGGCGCCGTTCTTGAGGCTGGTCACGAGAAGGGAGTTGCCCCAGCCGGGGATCGGGCCGTTCGCCGGGTAGTAGGCGACGCTCGACGGCGCGATGGTCGGCCAGCACAGGTAGGCCATGTCGCCGCAACGCCCGTCGCGGAAGTTGTACGAATTCGGTACGGTATAGAACGTCTTGATGGGTTCGCGGAAATCCTCGGACTTCCACTCGGTTTCCTTCTGCTGCGGAACGCTGGCGGGAATATCGGTCGGGAAGTAGCTCTTCGCCAGCTTTTCGCAATCAGGGGCCGCCGACCAGTTGCCGTATACGTAGCCCTGATCATCCCGGAACCCGGCGACGTGCGGCCAGCCGTAGTTGCCGCCCGCCACGAGGAGATTGATCTCATCGTCGGACGAAGGGCCGTGCTCGGCCTCAAAGAGCAGATCACCCACAAACACAAGCCCCTGCGGGTTACGATGGCCGTAGGTGTACACGTGGCTCCTGACGCCGTTGATGACCGGGTTGTCGTCCGGGATGCCGCCGTCGGGATTGAGGCGCAGTACCTTGCCCGCATAGGCGGAATGATCGCCCGCGTCGAGTTCGGCCTTGGTGGGAATACGCTGGGCGTCGATGGGCTTGCAGACGTTCGCGCCCTGATTGTGCCCCTGCTCCCCGATGGAGTAGTAGAGCTTGCCGTCGGGCCCGAAACGCAGGCGGCCGCCGTTGTGGTCATCCCCCGCGGGCATGTTGCTCAGGATTACTTTGGGATCGGCAATCTTCCGGGTCTGCGGATCATAGTGGAACCGGACGATGCGGGCGTGTTCCCTGCCGCCGTCCATATATGTATGCGCGATATAGACGTTGTTCTTGCTGCCGTTTTTGCCGAGATCGGGATCAAGGGCGATGCCGAGCACGCCTTCATGCTGCGGCCCGACCTTCACGTCCGGAATGCTGCCGACGAGCTTTTTCTCGCCCGTTTTGGGATCCACGCTGATAATGCGGCTCCCCTCGCGCTCGGAAACCCAAATATGATTATCCGGCCCCCAAACCATATCCCACGGGGCGGCAAGGCCTTCGGCGATAACGACCCCTTCAAACGGTTCCGCCGTTGGCACCGCCTTTGCCTTTTGCGGCGCTGCGCCCCAAGAAGCCGGAGCGCTCAAAAGCAACAGCGTCATCGCGCCTGCCATGACTCGGGAATGGTGCATCCTGTACCTCCTGATGTTTCTCTGTGTATCGGAACGCGAGGCTCGCCGCCGCGCGGCTTCCGGTATTGTCAAAAACGGGAAGCCCTGCGGGTTCCCGTTCGGCAAAGGCGGGGGAAAAATGCCTCCCCCGAAACGGGTTCCTTTCAGGCTGGCGCTGCCTTTCAAGGCTGAAGCGCCCCCATCCCGCGGGATCGCGTGAGGAGGGCTTTGGGCGAGGCGCGGGCAGCTGCTGGAACGGACGCCCGCACCTTTCAACGGCGGAACAGCCGCAGAATTTTACCCATGACGGATGAACGTCCCCTCTTCCAGTTCCATAAACGCGTTGCGCAGCTCCTCATCGGTATTCATGACGATGGGGCCTCCCCATGCCACGGGCTCGCGGAGGGGCTTGCCGGAAACGATGACCATACGGGCGCCTTCGGGACCGGCATGGAGGTGGATCTTGTCCCCTTCCGAGAAGAGGACGGCACGGCGGGCGGGCTGGATCACGCCTTCCGGCTCATAGGCGCACGAACCTTCCATGAGATACGAGAACACGGTATTACCGGGGATGGTCTCCATTTCCCACGCACCGCCGGGCCCCATCTCTACATCAAGGAACTGCACGTCCACGTATTCGCCTTGTGTCGCGCCGCCGATATTGCCGTATTTTCCGGTGACGACGCGGATCGTCACGCCCTTCTCCTCGATGACGGGGATGTCGTCGGGGGTGATGTCGCGGTATTTGGGATGGACCATTTTTTTGTCGCGCGGCAGGTTGATCCAGAGCTGGAGCCCGAGCATCCGGGGGGATGCCTTGGGCATTTCCTGATGCAGGATGCCCCCGCCCGCCGTCATCCACTGGCAGCAGCCGTCTTTAATCCGCCCGCTGTTGCCAAGGCTGTCCTTGTGGTCGATTTCGCCTTTCACCAGATATGTAAACGTCTCAATCCCGCGATGCGGGTGCAGCGGAAAGCCGCGCACGTAATCCGCAGGATTCAGCGAGTCGAACGCATCCAGCATGAGGAACGGGTCAAAGTCCCGGATCGTCCCTGAGCCGAGCACGCGGACCAGATGTACCCCGGCCCCGTCTATCGCCTGACGGCCCGTCACGATCTTTTTGACTATGCGGTATGACATGACTGTCTCCTTTTTTCCCCATACTATCCTTCACACGGTATGGTGCGTCAATAAAATAAACATTATTTTTAGTATGATAGAGTTATAAAGAGACTCCACCCGCTACGGAACGAACCGATTTCACACCCAAAAACACGCATTGCCCGGTAACGGCATACCGATCCCGTGCGCAGCAAAAGAGCGTTCCCACTTTGAAAAAGTGAAAACGCTCCTTCACATTGCGGAACAAAAAAACCGCGCTTTCAGGCCAGCCTAAAAAAACAGTATCCGGACAAAAACTTCCAGCCCATGATGGGGGGAATGCGGCGGAAGCACCGTCTCCCCGAGGCGCTTCTTTCTAAGGGAAGAGGCGCTCCGGAAGCATGAACCGGAGGCAAAAAGAAAGGGCGTCCCCGAGGGCTCGCAAACGCGGGGACGCCCTGCCCAGCGTCCGGGGGGTCGGACGCCGAACGCTTATGCCTGCCCGGACGAACCCAGCACGGCGCTG
>ERZ791922.444-NODE-444-length-26889-cov-2.929641_pt1 | contig 26889 bp, 17 predicted proteins | sample MGYA00510134_ERZ791922 | MGnify/ENA primary metagenome ERZ791922 (study PRJEB30046, sample SAMN00792101) | human gut metagenome | study: EMG produced TPA metagenomics assembly of the A metagenome-wide association study of gut microbiota in type 2...
TTTTTCAATTCAGGAATAGTTCCTATCTTTGCCAATGATAATTATACACTAACCTGATTTTTTCTGATTTAACTTTATGGGTTTTTCTGATTTTGCTTAAATTTTTACGCTCATATTTTCCGACAGTTTTATATACTTGATATGTTGAAAATTATTTACGAAAGGACTGACCTCTATGATCGGACTCGGTATTGACACCGGCGGCACCTGTACGGATGCCGTCATATATGACTTATCACAGGAGCGGCTCCTTGCATCTGCCAAGGCGCCCACCACGCACGAGGATCTGAAGATCGGCATCCGGAATGCCCTGGAAAAGCTTCCGGCAGATCTTCTTGCCTCCTGCGGTACGCTATCCCTGTCTACCACTCTTGCAACCAATGCATGCGTGGAACGAAAGTGGGGAAACGCCAGACTGGTGCTGATCGGCGCCGACGAAAGCGCCGTCACATCTTCATGGAACAAATACGGCTATGATTCTCCGGATGATATCTACCTGCTGAGATGCAGGCTGACCCCCACTCCCGGGGCCTGTTCTGAGCCGGATTGGGAACAGTTTGAGAAAGACATGTGTGATTTTGCCAAAGACTGCTCCTGCATCAGTGTGGTACAGCTCTTTGCCATGGAATACCACGGACGTCACGAAAAGACAGCAGCCGATATCATCCGGAAACACTATGACATCCCCGTCATCATGGGCCACTCGCTTTTCCCGGAGCGCAACATCCTGCGCCGGGGTGCAGGCGCTCTATTAAACGCCCGCCTCATACCGGTCATCTATGAATTTCTCGGAGCGGTACGGCAGGTTCTCACAGATCTGGGACTGGATCTCCCTCTTCTCATCATGAGGAGCGACGGCAGCCTGATGTCTTCCGAATACACATCACTCCATCCCGTGGAGACCCTTCTCTGCGGACCCGCTGCCAGCACCAAGGGCGCCCTCTCACTGACCAATGAGAAGGAAGCTGTCGTCGTTGATATGGGCGGGACCACTACGGACATCTCTATCATCCGGGACGGAGATCCCCTGCTCATAGAAGGAGGGATCCAGATCGCTGACTGGAAGACATTTGTAAAGGGACTCTATGTGGACACCTTCGCCCTGGGCGGGGACACGGAGGTGCATTTTGACGCTTCCGGAGCTCTCGCTCTCGGGGTACGGCGAGTCCTTCCCCTTGCCATGCTCGCTTCCATGTATCCGGGCGTTACTGAGAAGCTGCAGAACACGGAAGGTCCCGGCACCCCTTATCCGGTACCCATTCATGAATTCTTTCTGCTTCTGAAAAAACCAGGCACAGACTCAGCGCTCACGGATACCGAGCGGAACATCTGCCATGCGCTGGAGAATGGGCCTCTGTCGCGGCAGGAACTCGCAGACGCAGTCCGCAGGGATATCTACACCCTGAACACAGAGCGTCTGGAAAGCAGCGGCATCCTCATCCGATCAGGCATCACACCCACGGATATCATGCATATCCGCAAAGACTTCTGCGCATACGACCGTCAGGCGTCCATTGCCGGAGCCAGCCTGATGGCCGGGGCTCTCAAGATCACTCTGGACGAATTGTGCCAGACCGTTTACACGCTCGTCCAGAAACGTCTCTACTGCAGCCTGGTCCGTATTTTCCTTGACTCAAGATACAGCCTTTTCCAGGGCGGCAGCCCGGATCCGCAGATCACCAGCCTGATCGAACAGAGCTTTGACGATGCCCTCCTTGAAAAAAACAACTTCTTTGCCGCGCGCTTCTTTTCGGATGCCGTGCTCATCGGGATCGGCGCTCCCACCCATCTCTTTCTGGAGCCGGTAGCGCGGATGCTCCACACCCGCGCCGTCATTCCAAAAGACGCGTCCGTTGCCAACGCGATCGGCGCTGTCGCAGGAAATATCACTGCATCCGCCTCTGTACAGATCCGGCCGGACAGCGCGGCCTATGAAAATTTCCGTGTCACCACGCACGACCAGACAGCCGTTTTCTCCGAGTATGACGAGGCTTTGGCCTTTGCCCGCAGGGCTGCCGGAGAAGCCGCGGAAAAGCTGCTTCTTGAAAAAGGCGGGAAGCCGCCCTTTTCCGAGAACGAAACACGCGGCCGCCAGGAAGCCATGGTAGACGGCAGCGCTCTCTTCCTGTCCGAGACAGTCACAGTAACCAAAACAGGGAAGGCCTGACGCGTTCCCTGCCAATATCATTCAAAATACATATACTCCATATAAAATTCCTGGAACTCCTTATCATTAGACAGCTGTACTTCTTCTGCTGTCTCTGCCAGACATCTCATTCGTTCCTGTGCCGCCCTGTCTGTCAGGGCTTTTTCCACGCCCTTAAGGCAGGTATTTCCTTCTGCCGAGATCTTTTCCAGACACTCCTCCGGAAGCAGCCCGATATCCGCTGCCTTGCGCACATCCATCTGATGCCCGAATCCTCCCGCGATATAGATATGACCGATCTCATCATAGGAAGTGCCATACCGTGAGATCAAGGTCTCCAGTCCGGCCCGGACCGCTGATTTCGCAAGCTGAAGCTCCCTTACATCCTTCTGATAAAACCGGATCCCGCCATTATCCGGGGAAAGCAGGAAGCCCTCCTCAAACCAGGGTTCTTCCATCAGCCCGGTCTCATCAATGATCTCCGCTTTCTTCAGCTCATATACCGTGTCGATCACGCCGGTTCCGCATATACCTCTGGCCTCCTTATCTCCGATCGTCCGCACCATGGTTCCGCCGTCTTTGAGCTCCACCGAACAGATCGCTCCCGGGATGCTTCCTGTACCGCAGACAATATTTCCGCCTTCAAACGCAGGTCCCGCAGCAGTGGAGGTGACTAGGATCCTGTCCCTGCACCCGATCGCCATCTCGCCGTTCGTGCCCAGATCGATCAGCACACACGGCTTTTCCTGTTTATCGAAATCAAGGGCATACATCCCCGCGGTGATATCGCCTCCGACAAACGTGGACACACCGGGACAGATCATAATATCCAGGTCATCCGTCCAGTGATCAAACAGCTCTTTTCCCGTGGTATGGATCGTAGAAATATTCACCGGAGTAAAAGGATATACGCCAAGTCCCTCGCAGGAGTACCCCATAAGAAGATGGATCATGGTTGAGTTGCCCCCGATCATCATTTTTTGCAGCGAGCCTTCTCTGCCCTCCATCAGCTTCCGGAGTCCCTTTTCCAGCTGATCCCGGATACTTTTCTTCAACGCGTCTTTCTTCCCTGCATTGGAAGCCTCGATCCTGCTGATCACATCTGCGCCGTACGCTCTCTGCCGGTTGATATCCGTAAACACATCCACCGGGATTCCTTCCGGCATCTTAAGCAGCCTCACAGCGATGGTCGTTGTCCCGATATCCACTGCCGCAGCGTACAGATCCTTTTCGCTGTCATGCCCGATATCCTGATACTCTGGGCTATTCTGTCTGCTGTCATGCGGTTTCCCTTCCTTCTGCACCTGATCCTCCGTCAGGACAAAAAAGTCTTCTCCTTCCTCTTCGCCCAGACAGATTGTGCATGCCTTCTTGGGGTAGGCGCAGCAGGCAAGCCGGAATCCTTTCTCAAGCGCTTCCTCCGAGAAAAATTTCCGATCCTCATCCGAAGGCGGCACAGCGCCCTCCAGAAAACGCACGCCGCATTTTCCACAGGTTCCCCGGCCGGCACAGACAGCCGGGACAAAGAGCTCATGCTCCTGAAGTGTCTTTAAAAGAGAATCTGCCTTCCTTCCCTTGATCGTGACCGTCTCCTTTTCCCTCTGGACGCGGATCGTAACCGACGGAAGGCTGCGGCGCTTACAGGTCACGTTATTGCACTTGCTGCAGTCATGCTCCGGATGATACCGCTTCGTATTATCATCCAGCAGGTATACCTGGCAGACCGATTTCACGGGATCATACATAAAACTCTCCTTGATCCCAATGCCTTCTTCCCCCGCGCGTGTCACATCCCACGCTCTTTTCTGGATGCTCATGGGAATATCCTGGGGTGCCTCCGCACGTCCGGCGATCCCCCTGCCCCGCTCCCGGCAGGCCGCTATGACCGCTTCCTCCATCGCGGTATCCATCTGGAACAGATAGTCATCCGCCATAGCGTCCACAAGCATGCCGCCGAGGTAATCCCCCTCGGCAAACAAGCTGGTCGACCACTGTTCCATCCCTTTTCCGATCGAGTACACACCGAAAAGCGCTTCACGGATCTCTTTTCCGTCTGCTTTCACAGAATATCCGTCCAGACTGCCGAATTCCAGCAGGGCAACCGGAGTAATCTTCTCGTATGCCTGCGGAAGCATCTCCTTCAGCTCGTCCATGATCTCCTCATACAGACCGGTCTTATCGGCATCAAGGAAGGCGCATACATTTTCCGAAGATATTTTAATATCAAAATCCGTTACTTTTATCTTCACCCTTTATTACCTCCTGCTGCAGTTCAGTATTTGATCATATACTGCAAAAACAGGACGCCGCGCCGATCATTCAGCGCGGCGTCCCTGCCAGACAGCTTATTATTTATTTTCCTGCTTTTTTATCCAGGACCGCCTGCTTGGCAACCTCTGCACATGAAGCGGCATCTGCTGTATAATAGTCTGCTCCGATCTGTTCGCTGAAACTGTCATTTACCGGAGCTCCGCCGACCATAACGATATATTTGTCACGAAGGTCTCTCTCATTGAGAAGGTCGATGCAGTCCTGCATCTTCGGCATCGTTGTTGTAAGGAGGGCAGACATACAGATGATATCAGCTCCTACCTCTTCTGCCTTGTCAATATATACGGACGGCTCTACATCTACGCCGAGATCATAGATCTCGAATCCTGCGCCCTTTAACATCATAACTACAAGGTTCTTTCCGATGTCATGTAAATCTCCCTGAACGGTACCGATCACGGCTTTTCCTACCGGCTCATTTCCGATCTCGACCAGCTTCGGCTCCAGAACGGCAAGTCCTGCATTCATCGCCCTTGCTGCAACGAGTACTTCAGGTACGAAGACTTCGTTATTCTTAAACTTAGCACCGATGATCATCATACCTGACAGGAGTCCCTCATTGAGGATTTCCTTCGGATCCAGGTTCTCATCCAGCGCCTGCTGAACCAGGGCCTTTACATTTTTTGCTCTTCCCTTCTGAAGATATTCAGAGATTTCTTCTATCAGACTCATAATCTTACCTCCACTTTGACTCTTGCTTTGTTTTTGATACGTCTATTATAGGTATTATTCCATTTTATTTTTGGTAATTTTTTTGCATAATTAGAATATTTTTACTTATCCTAACATATTTATACCAATCCACAAAAAACTATGGTATTATTTTTATAAGATTTAATGATTTTTTTACTTACCAAAGGAGTGGTCTTCTTGAAAAACGCACTATATTCCATCGTCCCGGAACAGACGATCAAAGCTATGGCTGATACATTTTATGCATGCATCCAGCTGCCGATCCAGCTCATAAACGAACAGGGCGAGATCCTGATCTCTATTGGAGAATCACCGGCCTTCTGCCGTTCCTTCCAAAAGCATCTTCCGGCTTCCGAAACGTGCGAAAAATTACATACATCGGCGAGTAAAAAAGCGATCTCCCTGGGGGAGCCTTATATTTTTGCCTGCCACGCGGACCTGAATCATATCATATTCCCGCTGATCTCCAAACAGACCTTTCTCGGTTCGATCCTTGTAGGTCCTTTTCTGATGGATGAGCCGGATTCCATCCTGATCTCCGATATTTCCCGACGGTATCGGATCCCAATGGATGATTCGCTGGATCTCTACGACGAAGCCAGAGAACTTCCCGTGATCGCCCCGGCCCATGTCAATCATATCAGCCACCTGCTCTTTTACCTGTTTTCCAATCTGATCGCAGAGAGCAAAGCTGAATTACAGAGAAATAACCGCAAACTCCTCCAGCAGTCCCGCATCAGCGAATCGATCCAGCGCTATAAAAACGGAAGCATCCAGGCGGATTCCTACCCGTATGAAAAGGAGCAAGAACTCCTTGCCAAAGTCAAACTCGGAGACGCGCGCGAAGCCAATGCAGTGCTGAACGATCTGCTGGGCTATGTCCTCTTCTCCCAGGGGAACAGCCTGGATGTCGTCAAAGCGCGGGCCATCGAGCTGTGCGCGCTCCTGTCCAGGACCGCCATCGAAGGAGGCGCCCCCACGGACAGCATCCTGAAACTGAACAATCTTTTCCTCCAGAACCTTCAGCAGATCAATACCATTGATACTCTCTGCCAGAAGCTTCAGGAAATCGTGGAATCCTTTTCCGAGAGCATGTTCAACTCCATGCCGTCGAAGAACAGCGAGATCATCAAAAAAGCCATGCTCTATATGTCCGAGCACTTTAATTCACCGATCACCCTGGACGAGGTGGCTGAACATGTGCATCTGCATCCTTCGTATTTCTCGACTCTGTTTAAGAGTTCCACTGGTTCTTCTTTCAAAGAATACCTGAACATGGTAAGGGTTGAGGAAAGCAAACGCCTCCTGGCAAACACGGACTATTCCATCATTGACATCGCTGTGGCCACCGGTTTTGAAGACCAGAGCTATTTTTCAAAAGTATTCAAAAAATACACCGGCCTGACGCCAAAACAGTACCGCTGAGATATCTTCTTATTTTCTGGAATCCGCAACCGCGCGGTACATAGCCAGAATATTTTCTGCCGGGACATCCGGCATGATATTGTGCTCCTGGTTGAAGACAAAGCCGCCTCCCGGAGCGAAGATATCGATCATCCGCCTTGTATAGTCATACACTTCCTGGGGGGTAGATCTGTTCAGAACTGACCGTGTATTACAGCCGCCTCCCCAGAATGTGATATCTTTTCCAAATTCTCTCTTTAACGTTTCCGGATCCATCTGATATGCTGTCGTCTGGACCGGATTGATCACATCATATCCTGCTTCGATGAGATCTCCCATGATCGGATAGATCGATCCGCAGGAATGAAGGAATGTTTTCATCTTGCTGTGTTTGTGGACATACTCATTCAGCTTTGTGTGGTACGGTTTGAACAGCTCCTGATATTTTTCTCTGGACATGAACATCCCGGTATCCATTCCGAGATCATCGCCGAACCGGAGGATATCTACGATGTCTCCCACTGACTCGCATACTTTCTCCAGCGTCGCAAGATGACGGATCATGAGCTGCTCCACAAGTGCCTCCACATTTTCCGGATCTGCATATGTATCCATGAGGAAATTATCGATCCTTCTCAAAAATGTTCCCCACTCAAACAGATTGCATCCGCAGGTAATCATGAGAGCCCGGTCTGTATTCTGACGAAGCGCGAGAGTACGCTCTCTTAACTGCTTGTAAAAGTCCTTTTCCCCAGCATGATCCCATGGGCTGTGCACAAGGGCGCTCCAAAGCACCTTCCCCATCTGGTGGTCAAGATCAGACCAGTCATCCGGATAATCATCTACATACGGGAAATAGGTCTGATCAAAAAAGGTCGCTCCCACCGGCATCCTGGCGATCATCGTGCCCTCTTTGTCATACACTACATAATCGCCGTTATCCAGCTTTGTGGGGCGGAACCATTTCGGATACTGTCCGATGGAACCGTCTGCCAGCTCTACATCATACCAGTCCTCATCCTTTTCATTAAAAACTCTTCCGATATCGATCACATCGACCCCGAACCGGTCCATGATCTCGATCTCCGGCTGGACAACCTGCTGGACCACGTCATAGATCCTCGTGTGTCCTTCCTTCATCCCCAGACCTTTTTTCAGATTATTGTAAGCGATCGCAGAAATCCCCGAGCTTGGTGTCCCGCCAAGATCCAGCGGTACATAATCGGGCTCCTTGTGATTAATTGCAGCTAATACTCTCTCTCTTGATGTCATCATGGTTTCCTACCTCCTTATATCTCTTTATCTGGCTCTCATTTCAGATGATATACTTCCTCCATATCAGCCCACCATTCTCCTTCTTGCGCATCTTCTACCGGCATCTGGCACGGATCTGTTTCTTTCCACCATTTTTGAGTCATAGGATCTGCCGCCATTTTTGCCATATCCGCTTCGTAGTCATCTCCTACATATTCCATATAGCTGAACAGATATCCGTTTCTGTAAAAGATAGAATAATTCTGTATATTACACTTTTTGATCATCTCATTCACTTCAGGCCACGGATCTGCATGAAGTCCTTTGTATTTTTCAAGAAACTCCGGTTTTACTTTAATAACCTGTCCAAATCTTTTCATCTTCCTTTACCTCCTGTTTTTGTAATCCTCAGAATATCCGTTTTCTCTCGCTTTCCGGCTTTACCTCCAGCTTCTTCAGTCTGCCTTTCTCATAGGTAGCGGTAATGACCGTATTTTTATCCGGATGAAGACGGAAGGAAACATCCCACTCTTTCGGAAATGCGGGCATCAGATAAATCTTCCCGTCTCTCACCTGCATCACCATCTCCTGGAGCTGATGGATGATGTTTGCTCCATGATCAGTATCCGGGACTCCGTCATAAATGGGCCCCCACATAGCCGGGAAGCGTGTACCCGGATTCTTAAGCTGTACGTTATGTGCCAGGATATCCCGCGCCATTTCCGTCATCCCCAGCCGCGCCGCTGCGATCCCGAAATACTGCCATCCGGAATAGCTCGGATAATCCGGAGCACTTCCGATCTTATAGCACTGATTCCCGCCAAACTGCTCCAGTCTCTTCGCAAAAGTCTTTCTCATCACTCCGTCCGGATCATTCTGCCCGTGGTACAGTTCAAAAGGAAAACATGCATACAATTCCGGGATTTCTATATTGTGCCTCTCAGCATCAAATATTTCTGCCGGCTGGATATAGTCCTCTCCGTCTTCCCTCCTGATACAGAGAGATGGAATCTGACTCTGATAAGCGTGGAAATACTGTCTGTCTGCTTCTCCTGTATCTTCTGCCCGGAGAATACGCTCACAGGTACTCCGGAGTCCCGCGATAACAGGCAGTGGATTTGTGGTATCCCAATAAGTTTCGATGGAATTCAATGGTCCTATCACTAATTTTCCATTTTCTCGTTTCGTAAATCTCGTCTCAATATAACGATACAAGTCTTTCGCATATACGATGACCTCATTGCCGAAAAATCCGGCATCTCCGGTATAATCGTAATAGTCAAGCATCAGTGCCAGCAGCTCCAGCCCCGGCGAAATATCCACGGCACCGCCATGTCGGTTCTCAGCGTACCCGGCCGGCTTTCCGGTCCGGTCGGCACCGTAAATCCCGATGGACTGAAGACCGAATGACAGAGTCATCTCCGTATTGTGCTGTCCTTCTGCCTGATAATATTTTTTTGCTCTGAAACGGTTGATCTCCCAGAAATTGCGGTAATATCTGAAAAGCACCTTCAAAGCATCTGCTTCTCCCTGTGCCAGAAACGTGTGATAAGGATGGCGCACATTCTGCCACAGATGCTCTACACACCATGACCGCTCATCCGGGTTGATCTCATACGTGGGTTTTTCCGGCGCCGCTGTATATACCTCGCCAAATGTCCTATAACTGAAATGCTTCCCCTTTCCCGGGCACAGATTAAACAGCATTCCGTTGTACAAGATCGGGAAAGCCCCCTGCTGACAGCATTTCATCATGAATCTTGTCAGCACATACGCTGTTGTTACTGGTGAATTCGAAACAACATTATACTCTGACGGTTCCGCCGCCTCACGCAGCATCTCTTCTTTCACCGGAACTGCCGCCGGAGCATCTCCCGCCACAAAAATATAGCTGTTCTCCCAATACCTGTTCCAGAATCTCCTGCATCGTTCTTTTACCTCATCTGCGTGGAATGGTCTTTTCCCTGCCAGCAGTTTCTTCCGGAATTCTTCCACTTTTCCCTGGATACTTGCCGTAAGGACACGGATCGTAAAGCTTCTTACGCTTTCCTTCACTGCTTTCCCGGCGCAGATCCCTCCGCCTTCTATGAACAGGTAACCACCGAAAATCCGATCCGTCAGAAAATCCGGCAAAAGCTCAATTGCTCCATCCACCTCTTGTATCCTGGCTGTCTCTGCTATGATATTTTCTCCGTTTTTATGATAAAACAGGATTCCTTCTCCATCCTGGGAGACAACATCTGCTGACTCCTGTATGCTGCTCCTGTACGCGGACTCACCCTGAAACGACACAGGTCTGTCTCTCCAGGTAAAATACTCTGCCATAACTGTCACATCCGTCTCAGACTCACCTCTGATCACGATCTGATCTGTCTGCGAATCCACACACATCCATATGCGGGTCCCCGTACCCGAGATGGTCAGACATCCGTCCGCCACATCAAGCTCCTGGCAAAAATCCCCGTTTTTAAACGGATTCGGCGAAACCGAAACCTGCACGAGCCCCAATTTCACTGTCCTGTCCAGCTCTGTAAGCGCGTCGCTCCGGGATAAATAGAAATTCATCTTTCCTTCTGCGTCTGTCCATACGCTTGCACACAGCTCCCCATTTCCAATGGGCATTGCGCTTCGGTCGCTCTTGCCCAAAACATGATAGGAAACATTACACTGTTTGACCTGTTCGATGATGTCCATGATCGACTCCTTCTATCCGGCAGTAACCGCTATATTTTCTGTAAACTGAAGTTCATATGTCTTCTCTGTATCCAGCTTCAATTCCAGCACTCCATCCTTCACAGACGCCTGACATCCGATCAGCTGAGCAATTTCCAGCTCAGGCGGGATCTGTATCCTCACTGCCCCGTCGTGTTTCGCGGAGAGACTGATCCTTGATATGCGGTTGTCTTTCCACTCCAGATCGATCCTGTGACCGCCCCGGCAGAGCAGGCCGCTGATCCGTCCGCTTCTCCACTTTTCCGGAAGCGCCGGGAGCGGCTGGATAATGCCATTTTCCTCCTGAAGCAGGATTTCCATGACTGCCGCCGGGAATCCGAGATTGCAGTCGATCTGAAAATACTCCGGAGGGCAGTATCCGAACAGATTGGTGAACACATCCTCTTCCTGGAACTTCTCAACAGAATCCAGCGCCTGTTCTCCGTATCCAAGACGAGCCCACAGGCAGATTGCCCATACCCGGCTCCATCCCGTCGCGCCGCCTTCGTTCTCCATCCGCCTCTTCAGGGATATTTCGGCAGCGTCTTTCAGGCTGCTGTTCTCCGGACGTAAAAACTGGTGGCCCGGATACAGACTGAACAAATGAGAAAAATGCCGGTGTCCCGGTTCCGTCTCCGGCACCTGCATATTCCATTCTAAGATTTCCCCGTCTTTGCCCGTTCTGAACGGTGCGAGCGCTCCCAGATATTTCTTCAGTTCTTCCTTTTTGTCTTCCGTCTCGCCCGCGGCCTCCATCGCCTTCAGCGCTGTTTCCATAAATTCCCGTATCAGTTCCATATCCATGGCAGAAGAATCACACACCGGGCAGGGTCCGTCCTCTGACAGGTACATATTCTCCGGCGAAGTCGACGGCAGAGTGTGGTATACCCCGTCTCTGCAGACAAGCCAGTCCATTAAGAAGTCCAGGCATCCGAGGATGACCGGGTACGCTCTCTCCCTCAGATATTTCAAGTCACCGGTATATTCATAATATTCCCACAGGTGGAGGCACAGCCACACGCCGGTCATAGGCCACATTGCCCATGTAGCGCTTCCCTCCATGGGTTCTCCTGTATAGCCGATCGGAGAGGTATCCAGCCAGATATCGGTCATATGATGTGCAGTCCAGCCGCGGCAGCCGTAATGCTGCTTCGCTGTTTCCGCTCCTTTTTGGGAAAGCTTCTCGACAAATTCCAGGAGAGGTTCCATGCACTCCGTCATATTCGCCCTGCATGCCATCCAGTAATTCATCTCCAGATTGATATTCATGGTCCAGTTCGACCACCACGGAGGCACTGTCTTTGCATTCCATATTCCCTGCAGGTTCGCGGGAAGCGTCCCTCTTCTGGAACTGGAAACCAACAGATAACGTCCGAAATCAAAAAGGAGCTCTGTCATCTGTTCAGATTTTCTGCCAACCGCTGTGGTCAGCTCTTCCGGCCGCCGTCCTGTGTCCGGATTCAGCTCCAGCCTGACGCGTTCCATGATGCTCTCCACATCAGCAGTATACCTTGATTTCAGCTCCTCATATCCGATTGTTTCCGCTTTCTGAAGGCATCTGCGATTTTCACTTTCTACTTCATCCGTCTTAAATGTAGTCGAGGCAGCAAGCAGAAAGACACACTCTTCCGCTTCCGTTATCACAAGGGACTGATCCTCGGTTTTCATCTGTCCGCCTTTGACGGATGCCTTTAGCATGACCTGTCCTTTAATGACGGGTTTGCTCTCGTCATAGATCACCTCGCTGTCCTCCGGGAAAAGATAAACATCTTTTACCCTGACCTCAGCCGGGGCTGTCACATCCAGGACAAGTTCTCCTCCCTCTGCCCTGCATGAATGCTTACACAGGCTGTCCAGGCTCACCGAGCAGGAGATCCTGCTATTTCCCCGCGCTGTTATCCTGACAGCCATGACCTGATCCGGATAACTGCTGAAATACTCTCTCTGGTACTCTGTGTCATCCGCTTCATACCGGGTTTCCGCCAGACCGCATCCAAGCTGCAGTTTCCTTTCATATGCCCCTGCCTTCTTCTGATGGAAGGGCCGGATCTTCAAGATCCCAAGAGGCTGGTACGGCTGATTAAACGCACTCAGCATCTCCCTTTCGATCGTCTCCTGCGCTTCCTTGTATCTGCCCGCGCTGACAGAATCTCTCACCTGGCCCAGATACCGGGAAGCCGTCTTCCGGTTCCAGTCCTGCGGGTATCCGGCCCAGAAGCTCTCTTCATTCAAAGTAATGACATCTTCATCGATACCGCCGTGCACCATGCCTCCGAAGCTTCCGTTTCCTATGGGCAGAGCCTCCAGCCAGCGGGCGGCAGGCTCTGCGTATCTTAATTCACGTCCCATATAGCCTTATCCTTTCACTGATCCGCCGGTCAGTCCTGCGATAAAATACTTCTGGAAGAACAGGAAGAAAATGATCAGCGGTATGATAATAATGCAGCTCGCCGCACACAGCGGACCCCAGTCCGTTCCCGCGCTCTGCACGAATGCCAGCACTCCGAGAGGAAGTGTCTTGACCTCAGATGCAGCAAGGTCTACTGACGACCAGAGCAGTTCCCCCCACCAGGACAGGAAGGTAAAGATCGCAACCGTAGCAGTCGCAGGGAGGATCATCGGGAAAACGATCTTGCCGAAGATCTTTGTTTCTCCGCAGCCATCGATCCTCGCGGCCTCTATGACCTCTGTCGGAACTGTCAGGAAAAAGTTATAATAAATGTATGTCGCAAACGCGCTCCCCCAGCCGATATACGGTATGATCAGCGACAGATACGTACCGATCAGGTTCAGTTTTGCCGTCATAAGATAGGTTGGCATGAGGATGGACTCTGACGGGAGCATGGTACTCAGGAAAATGACCATGATGATCACTCCCGCGTGTTTGATCCCCAGCTTTGCAAGCGCGTACCCTGCCAGCGCAGATATGGCCACTGTTACCAGAACTGTGATCCCTACCACCAGCAGACTATTGAAGAAATATTTTCCGATCTGAGCCGTATCCCAGGCATATATATAGTTCTGCCATGCGAATTTCTCCGGGAGTCCCCAGACATTCGCATAAAATTCTGAAGTTTCTTTAAAAGAAGTATTCAATACAAAAAGAATAGGGAAAACGGTGAACACGCAGAAAATCAACAGTATTCCCTTGCATGCCCATGTAAGTTTCCGATCTGATCTTATCACCTTTTTAGAATTCATAGCTCTCTCCTCTCAATAACAGCCGCGCGATCAGGATGAAGAAGAACACGACGACCGTGAATTCCACTCCCATTGCTGCTGAAAATCCAAATTCGCCAAATGAAAAGGCTGTTTTCGTCATATGGATAGGCGTTGTGTAAGTCAGTGTTCCTGGACCGCCCTGCGTCATGACATATACAATGTCATACGTCTTAAACATGGCTCCCAGAGTATTCATTACAGAAAGCAGGATCATTGGTTTGATCAGCGGATATACCAGCTGTGTCATCTGCTTGAAATAGCCTCCGCCGTCCAGTTTACACGACTCGTACAGGGACGCCGGTATTGTCTGCATGGCCGCGAAACATAACAGCATGACTGTTCCTGAAGCCTTCCATATTGCAGCAATAATAATGCACACCATGGCAGTCCCTTTCTCCTGCAGCCATACATGAGTCAGAGAGTCCAGACCGACTGCCCGCAGAAAGCTGTTGATCAGACCCATCTCAGGATTGTACATAAAAGTAAACATTAATCCTACGACCGCGATGGGCAGCATGGACGGGGAAAATAAGATCAGCCGGAACGCCGGAGCCGAACGGTCTGTGATCCTATAGAGGAGCGTAGCCAGGAGCAGCCCGATCACTGCGGCCCCTATCGTCGCCCCCACGGCCAAAATAACAGAGTTCAGCATACTTTTCAGCACAAGCGGATCCTTCATGGTTTCTATGTAATTTGCAATCCCCACAAATTTAGCCTCTCCCATGCCGTCCCATTCCTGAAACGACAAAACGATATTCCAGATAAAGGGGACCACCACTGAATAGATCAAAAATACTGTGATGGGCAGCATAAAGATCAGCCCAAGAATCTTCGTTTTGCTTCTATGTCTGGCATTCATAGTTTTTCACCTCTTAAAATTTCTTCTTTACACGTGATTTTGGGCATAAAAAGGGCGGGGGACCCTTCTTATATTCCCCCGCCTCTTCCATGCTCAGTTATCTATTCTTGGGAGGAAAGATAATCCTGTCTGAGCGTTTCCAGATTCGTTTCTACCAATTCCACTCCACCGTTAAGGATCAGGTCCGGCATAAGGTTATTCACCGTGTAATCTCTGTATTCTGCCGTCTGCGGGAATGAATATCCATAAGTTGCTTTTGCCTGAGCTGCAAGTCCCTGCACAAACGGATCTGTGATCTCTACTTCTGTATTCACCGGAATGTATCCTGCTTCTGCGTGGATTCCCTGTATCTCTGCGGAAGTAAAGGCTTTGATCGCCTCGATCGCGCCCTCGATGTTTGCCGCGTTCTGCGGGATAAGGAATGCATTGGATACGCCTTCGTATGCCGGCCGCTCTCCTACGGACGGCCACGGAACTGTCACAACTTCAAAGGAAGCTGAGCCTTCGACCTCTTTTGCTCCGGCAGCTACATTCGCTATCATGGCAACCTTGCCCTGAGAGAATGCTGCCTGGATCTCATCTTTTTTCGCGATGACCGCGCCCTCGCCCGGGTATACATAATCCGCATCGTACAGATCTTTGATCGCTGTAAGTGTCTGTGTTGTTTCTTCTCCTGTGAAAGGAAGCTCTCCGGCAATATACTGCTCATACGTTCCTGCATTTACTGCCGCTGAAAGCATTCCGTTTCCAAACAGCCATGCGCCCTGAGCCAGGTCCATCGGCGTTGCGAACGGATAATAACCTGCCTCTTTCAGTTTCGCGCATGCATCCATGAAGGTCTCATAATCCCAGCTCTCGGGGATCTCTACCCCTGCTGCATCGAATGCCTCTTTATTGCCTAAGATCGTCTGGAAGTTTACTTCCCACGGAATCGCAAGTACTTTTCCATCGATGGTACACATCTCAAGAGCTGCCGGATCAAAACATTTTCTCCACTCACCGTCATTCTCATCCAGGTAAGGGGTGAGGTCCACAACCTGGTCTTTAAAGTTTGCCAGATTGGATGATACGACATTGTACACATCACAAGGCTCATTCGATGCAATACCGGTCCTGATGACCTTGTCCAGATTTCCCCAGTCAACCTGAAGCATCTCAAAATTGTACTTGTCGCCCAGCTGCTCCTCAAGCGCGTCGCACATAAGAGGTCCGGAGGTATACTCGATTACCTTTCCGTAAAATTTCACATCTGATTTACCGGAGCTGTCTGTTTTTTCCCCGTCTGAGGAGCCCCCGCTGCTCCCGCATCCTGATAAAGCCGTTCCAACAACAAGAAGTCCTGCCAAAGCCAGTGCCATTTTTCTTTTCATTTACTGTCTCCTCCTTTATCTTTTTGTCTGTCTTTGTTGTCTTTATTATAGAAATATCTTGGCGGCACTTACAGATAATAAAAATACGATAACATGTACTATTTTACGATTTTTCTTTTTTGTCCTTGTATTCACTGGGGGAACAGCCGCAAATCTTTTTAAACACCTTTGCAAAATAAGAGTAATCATGATATCCGACCATTTCCGATATCTCATAGACCATATACTCCGATGTCCGCAGCAATTCTTTCGCTTTATTGATCCGTACGGAATTGAGATATTCGTTAAAATTCATCCCTGTATCTTTTTTGAAAATGTAACAGAAATAATTTGTTGATTTCTGAACGTCTTCTGCGATCGCGGCCAGAGTAATATCCCTGCTGTAATTTTCATTCACATAGGCGATCGCCTTTCTGACCGCGGTACTGTGCTGTTTCCCGGTCAGGGAGGAGACTCCCTTTAAAATAAGATAACAACAATCCTGCAGCCAGCTCTCATAGCTGCTCAGCACATCATAATCCATCTGTTTTTCAAACAAGGCTGAATTTTTCTCCAGAAGCCCTTTGATCTCTATGTCTTTGTCCCTCAATATATCAAGCAGCTGATTCTTAAATGTAATACAAAACTCCTGCACCTCGGTTTTGCTGATACACTGATTTTCCCTGAATTTTTCAAAAACACCGGAAATAACCTTTTGTATTTTTTCAGTCTGTAAACCGGAAATCTGCCTCCGGATTTCCTCCCTCGAAAAATATATTTTCTCATGAGTTTTCCTGCAGATATCCTCATAAAAGATGATCTTTTCCTTTTCCATGAACAGCCTGCATTTCAGTGCATTGCGGGCTTGTTCGTAAAGCGCGGGAAGCTGGGAAAAACTGCCCGTCGTGCTCACTCCGGCCGACCACGGAATATCCGATCTACATACAGAGGAAATCGCTGATATGATCATTCCCCTGTACGTGCTCCGCTCCTGATAATCCGCGGCTTTCCACATAAGGGCCATCTCTTCTTTATCCCTGATCAGCGGATAAAAATTTCTCTGCTCCAGACCAGCTGCGATTTCTGCCGCTCTCTGCCGGAAGCTACTTTTCTCCGAACCCGCATAAACACGGTCAGCTCTTAAGATCACACAGAAAATCTCTCCCATATCCTTATATTTTTCAAGTATTTTCTGTTTCTCATCTTTTCCCGGCGCCCGGCCCTCGATCATCTCCTTAAATATATCTGTGAAAAACAAATCCTCCTTTTTCTGTTCTTCCAGTATATTGTCCACAATTTTTTCCAGCGTGTTCTCAAGCTCACCTAATTTGATCGGTTTCAAGAGATAGTCAACCGCTCCTACGCGTATTGCAGACTGCGCGTAGGAAAATTCCGAATACCCGCTCATGATCAGCACTTTCTTTGCGCCATAGGTTTCTGTCGCCTTTTTCGCCAGTTCCAGACCATCCAGCCCGGGCATCCTGATATCTGTCAATATGATTTCCGGCTTTTCCTTCCTGCACACTTCCAGTGCTGCTTCTCCGTCCTCCGCGGTAAATACTTTGTCGATTTTCAGGCGCTCCCAGTCCAGGCTGAACTTCAGTCCGTTTCTTATATGCTGTTCATCATCTGCGATCAGTATCTTCATGCCTTTCCTCCTCCTGCATATATGGGATCAAAACCGTAACTTTCGTCCCCTTCCCCTGCGTACTTTCAAACTTCATTCCATATGCTTCTCCATATTTCAATTTTATCCTGTTATTGATATTTTTCAGCGCAAAAACATTCTGAGACTCTTTCTCTTCAGATGAGTTTAAAATATCATTTATTGTTTTCTCGTCCGCTCCCAGGCCATTGTCTTCTACAATGTACCTGATCATGCCGTTTTCCTCATCAACCGTAACCCGTATCTCACCTCCGCCCACTTTTTTCTCCAGTCCGTGGACAAATGCGTTTTCCACTAAGGGCTGCAGGATCAGCTTCACTACTCTGCACGGATATAGCTTTTCTTCTACATGGATCGATGTGCGGATCTTATCCCCGAATCTGGTCTCCTGTATCAGAAGATAGTTCCGGAGATGCTCCAATTCAGCCTTCACTGTTGTAATCTCATTGCCATTATTTAATACATGACGGAACAGATTTGATAAAGCCTCTATCTGTTCTGCTATTTTTCTCTCTCCATGCTCTAATGCGATCCATCTCAATGTATCCAGCGTATTATAAAGGAAATGCGGATTTATCTGTGACTGAAGGGAAAGTATTTCCGCTTCCTGAAGTTTGATCTTGCTTTTATATACCGTATTGATAAGGTCATTCAGCTTTTCCGCCATTTTTATTACATTTCGGTTCAGCTCTCCCACTTCATCCCTGTTCTCTGTGTGCAGGCCGATTTTAAAATCATCCCCGTCAATCTGTCCGACGTCTTTAGAAAGTTTTATGATCGGGTCAACGATCGTTCTCTTCTGGATGAATGAAAATGAAAAGCCAAAAAATAAAGCCAGCCCCAGGCAGATCCAGATCACGAAATTAATCAGGCCGATCTGAGCCTCTATGTCTCCTAACTCCATCTCTTTGACAACTGTCCATCCCTCTTCCGAAATCTTGTAATACATAAATGCATTCTTGCTATTTTCATCCCGGAAGTACCCCTCGCTTTGACTTGTATTTGCCCGGATTTCCTCTCCCACTTTTGTCTCCAGCATTTTTTTATCAGAGGCAGAAACAATATTACCGTCGGCATCAAATATATACATCCGGGCTTCCTCCGGTGACTCCTCTGTTTTATAAAGGGAACACAGATAAGATTCCTTGACGCTGATCCGCTCTGTTCCCATATTTTCCATTTTATACAGATTATTAACATTTCTCTGCAGAGAAACTACATATTCGTTCTCATTTCCATACAGATAATAGGGCAGGATCCTGGCCGGCTCCCACACTGCCTTTCCGCCAGCCTGATCAACTTTCTCTCTCAATTCCGGTATTTCGTCAATGGATTCTCTTGCGTAATAATTTCCTCTCTGCAGCAGGATCCTTTCCCCCTGATAGATAGAAACAGAAGAAAGATACTCTCTGGAACTCATCAGGTCTCCCAGATAAAAGTTCAAACTGACTCCTGCATTTTCTTCATATTCCCCGGTCATATCATAATATTCCAGTAAAGTCTGAGTATCGTCATTTGTCAAAATATTTCTTGATACCATCTGGATATCGTTGATAAAATTTTCCAGGACAGGCTTGGACTGCTTTAATATTTCCAGTTCTTTTTCAAACTGGTTTTCACGGAACTTACGCCCGATCATCCCGTTCATAATACAGAACACAATGATCAATGGGAGGATCAGGCACAGAAAGATCGTCCAGTATAATTTTTTATTAATACTGTTATCTCTGAATTTGCACGCCAGTTTTTTCATCTTTTCCCCCTCTCTCACACTCGCCGGCATAAAAACGGCCCGGTTTACGTACCGGGCCGCAAGATTTGTTTATTCTTTTTTACGCTTGCTGTTCAGACATCCGGCACATCCTGCCAGTATAGTAACAGAAATAACGGCTAATAGCAAATACTGCCATGCATCTGCATAATCTCCCGTCTCCGGTACAGAATTGACTTTGTCATTACCGCTGCCCGTTCCCGGCGTATTATTATTGTCTTTATCGCCGCTGTCCCCGGTTCCGTTCCCGTTGTTATCCTCTTTCAGCTGCTGTTTCGCCATCGCGTCCTGCAGTCCTTTGACAGCTTCGTCAATCTCCTCTACTGTCGCCTTTTCGTCTTCCAGCACTGCCTTTGCGTGCTCCAGAGCTGTTTCCAGTTCTTCCCAGTAGGTGTCTACATATTTTTCCTTCTCTGCCACCATTTTTTCTGCCTGTTCCACAGCTGATTTCAGCTCTGTTTTGGCATTCTGATTTCCTTCCAGAGCAGAGATCGCATCTTCCAGTTCACTGCAGGCAGCGTCCACTTCCTCCTGTTCTGCCTTTGCATTATCCAGGACTGCTTTTGCGTTCGCTATTGCATTTTCAAGCTTCTCTTTCAGATCATCGGACACTCCGTCCGTACTCAGAGTCAGAGCATAGTCATATGTCTCCTGCAGATTCCGAACATCCACGGCTTTGGGGGACTCCGCTTCTACGTTAAAATGATAGATTTCAATAAATGTATTTGTTCCTTCCGGATTACATGTACCCGTGGTCTCGACTGTAATTGTATGCGTGCCGCTTTCAAGTCTCTCAGAACGGAACAGAAAAGTCCCTTCTGTACGGACCGGGTCATAACAATCCACCGTTTCCGCCAGTTCGCCGTCAATATAGACATTTGCGACGCCATGCTGCGGCGATACTACCCCGTACCATTCCACATAATTTCCTTCAAAGGTCAATGTAGCTGTGCATCCGCCTTTTGTCGTATCGATCCGTTTAGTTGACGTCCTGGTCGTCCACTCACCTTCCGTTACAACACGCTCATCCAGGCCGGGAATCTTTTCAACTGTAGAAATTTCTTTAATCTCTATTGTTTTTTCTCCGTAAATCTCCGGGTTCTCCTTTGAGGCAGCTTTTACAACAACTTTTCCGGTACGGTTAAATGTCTTGAGCAGACCATTCTGGTCGATCTCTGCCAGGTTCGTCGGATTTCCCGCTTCATCCGTCACACTCCACTCCACTTCTTTATCTGTGGCATACTGAGGTCTCACTGTCGCATATAACTGAAAATCACTCCTAAGGGGGGCTTCACCGCTTGAAGCAGAAACAGTAACTTTTGAGACCGGATAAGTCGGTTTTTCCGGTAAGGGTTCTGTGTAAATTTTAAACGCGTCGAAAGCGATTTCGGATACCTTCTCCCCACTGTCTTTATATACCAGCTTTACAGTATGCTCCCCGTATTCCAGATCACGTTTTGAAAATCCGATATGCTGATAGGAGTAGCCGTTGTCTGTCCTTGTGAAATCACCGCTCCCTGCTAACTCATCGTCAATATATACATCGCAGTTCGCTGACCAGTTCGCCTGAGCTCCATAGACGTCGAATCCTACTCCGGTAAATGTCATCTCCACAGTCGGTGTTCCTGTGATATTTTTATTTCTATGATACGTGCTTCCGATAAACACATTGTTCGGATCATCCACAGTTGTCCAGTCTTCTTCCGGCGAATAAGTAATTCTCTCATCCGTATCATTTATGATTTCACCCATGTCGACTTCTTCGCCGTTCATGGCTGCCTTCAGCTGCATTAATCCGTCAATAACAGATTCGCCCATTGTCCCGTCTTCCCACATGGAGAGGTTGATCAGCATCGGAATCTTTTGGGCATGTGTCGCTTTTACCCGCTCAATCATATATTCTGGAGTAACTGACAATTCGATTTTCTCTTCCGGATTGTATACTCCCCAGTTATTGCCGGTAGCGATCGGCATACCGATATATAACTGTCCTTTTTCCTTGCCGTTCTGTAAAATACCATCTTTAACGACACTGTCCGGCTGACTGGACAGATCTCCCCACTGACCTTCATTGAATGCCATGTCAGCAAACTCTGTCACCTTCGGGCCGGTCCAGCCATTATACGCGATCAATCTGGCCGGATTTCCGGTCTTAGCTGCCTGGGCCAGGCTCTCAAACGGTGCGCCGTAATATACGCTTGCGTCATCAAAGAACCAGCCGTCAAGGTTTTCGCCGAGTGTTGTGCCGATCTCGGAGATTACCTTTTTCCAGTTTTCAAAAAATGTGGTGCGGTCTCCGGTCCCTGTCTGCGGATATTCTGTCGGGAAATCCTGTTTTTCTTTCCATTCCGGCTGCTGCTGCAGGCCCTGGTGATAATACAGGTAGAAATCGATTCCCTCTGCTTTGCACGCTTCTGCGATCTCCGGGATCAGATTCCTTTCCGTGGTAAAATCTGAATTTCCCATGATCTCATCCACGGCCTGTACATTCATCTGCATCTTGTACTCCCACCAGGTAATTGACCAGATCACTGATTTTGCTCCGGTATCTTTCAAAAACTGAACAAAAGACTCAACATCAAAATCATTTGTTGCTGTTTCCATGTCTTTTTTATCGCCATGCTCAGGGTAGCCCCAGACTCCGTATTGGAAGAAATATCCGTAATCCTGATTTCTCAGCCTGTCCAGTGTTTCCGCTCCGGACTGCCTGTACTCGCTTATACGTTCCTCATAAGCCGCCTTGTCAGAATTCCTGATCATATCAAGTCCGTAAATCTGGCAGCTCTGCGTCTGATCTGCCTTCATACGGAAACTGAGCGTGCTGACACCGGACGGGATGCTGATGACACCTGCTTCATCATATCCCCACGCTGCCCTGGTATATGTATATCCGTCATCCAGGTGACTGAATGTTATCGTGTCAAAGACTTCTCCGTTTTGTGTCACGGTCAGCTCAAATTCCGTGCCCTGTGTCGCGCAGATCCTCATCCAGACATAGTAATCTGCCGCCTCTTCCAGATCAGACTGAATATTCCACTCCAGCGTGTCAGTCAGTCTTTGACCGAAATTTGTCAGCCAGTAATATTTGGGGAAACCATAGTTTGACTGTGTGATTCTGTCATCCCTCTTCGCCGCGCCGGCTGGCAGCGATTCCAGATTGTCGATCTCCCGCTCCGGCTGAAGGACAATGGGATCATCGCCCATCTGTTCCTGTGCTGACACATCTGCTGTCGGTGCGATCGACAGCAGAGAAACCATCATTACAGCCGCCAGCAGCAGGCTGAGTTTCTTTCGAATCATGCGGTACATTGTAAACCCTCCTCCTTCTTTCCTGTAAATTTTGTTTGTAATACAACAGATTAATCCTGGTAATCCAGTGATTTTTCATAGGCGAATGGCAGGTATGATACTATACTCCGGGTATCGCCCTCCTCTCAGTACAATAGATTTCAGCATTTCAGTTTATTGATCATACAGTTCTTCTGCTGATGCACAGCCGCTCAATCCAAATTCATAATATCAACCCTGTTCCAAATAATCTTTTTTCAGATTTGACGCCCCATGCTTTCATTATAAAAATTTATGAAAGACGTTTTAACAGAAAATTTTACGATAATATGCATTATTTTACGAAACTTCAGGTGAATATATTACATTCCAAAAAGCACTCCGGACTTTTCTGACAGCATGAAAACTGCCAGCAGCTTAGCCTGCTGGCAGTTTTTAATTTCTGTTTTTAGTTGTCTCTTCTTGTTTCAGAATCCTCGTAATCCCTATCTCTCGTAAAATTCTGTCACAGCCTGGAAGAATGCGTCAAGATTCTCAAGCGGTGTCATTGGCGGTATGTCGCAACCGCTGGCAATAACAAAGTTCGGATACTTGCAGCATCTTTCCATCAAAGCCAGTGTCTCTGTTCTCACCTGCTCTGCTGTTCCGTTTCTGAATACACCAGCCGGATCGATATTTCCGATCACCACGCTGTCCTCCGGCAGTACCTTCAGGGCGTCTTCAATATCCACTGCATTGCCGATGCTGTATCCGCCCGCGCTGATGTCTTTAATGTTATCAAGCAGCGGGATCACACTTCCGCAGTTGTGATAAAGGATCATGAAATTGTCGTCCTCCACGGCCTCACGGATCTTCTTCACATACGGGGTGGAGAACTCTTTGATCAGCCCCGGAGACAGAAGTCCTGCTGCCGGCTCTGCGATCGCGATACCATTCGCGCCTGCCTCTTTGAAAGCTTTGGCGTATTTCACAAGGAATTCTGTTGCCTTCTCAAGGACAGTCTCTACCAGCTCCGGCTCTTCATAACAAAGGATCATGATCTCTGTCATATCGAGGAGTCTGCCTGCGAGAGAAAATGGCCCGATGATCCCTGCAAGGACCGGGCGGTCTGTGATCATCTCCGTTACTTCCCGGATGCCTTTTACGCACTCACCGGTGCGGCCTGCTCCTACTTCCGGCACTTTGAGCGCCTCTGCTTCGTCCTCATCATGTACTAAAGCAGCTGTTACGGTCGGTACTTCATCTTCGCTGTAGTGTACCGGGCTGCCAAATGCTTCTGCTTCAACAGAGAGATCCATAAGGCTGAACGCTGCCCCGGTATCAAATCTGTCTGCGATTGCCTTCATACACACGGCCTGGAGATGTCCGTCACGCACCATCTCATCTACCGTATGTCCTGTCAGCTGTACTCCCGGAAAAGAAAGGATCGGCATTGCCTTTTTTACCGGAGCGTTGATCGTATCTTTGACCCACTGTTTCATATTGAATTCCATAATATAATACCTCCTGGCAAATCTCATTTTATTAAATTATAACGATTTCACCCGAATACTCTGGTAATTCTTTCGCCATTTTGGAATTATTTATAGATTATCTTGAATTTTTCTGTTGCAAAACAGGCAGAACGGAATCAGGATCCCGCTCTGCCTGCTTAATATCACTTATGTATTAAAGCTATTAATCACCTCAAAAAACTCATTTATATTTGAGCCCTTTTTTCCTAATTTTTCCCAGTCATAAAGAGTGGATACTTTTATTTCATACTGCTTTTTACTAATTGAGTAATTATTAACGACAAAACAATTTTCTTTTCTTAATGATGATAACATTAAGGTATAAGAGTTTCCGTTCGTATTAAGAACATTATAAATTTTTTCGTCCGACTTAAATTCATCAACAGTTTTATATTTCAATTCTTTAATAATATAATGTGCAACGTTTTGTCCTTTATATTTCAGTGTATGCAAACATGCAATATATTCAAAATCAGGGAAATCAACAATTAGAAAATGGGGAATTCTTCCGCTTCGATTTTGCAGTATACAGTAATCCAAAAGTTCTCGCAGATTTTTCTTTTCGCCACTTTCCATTATCGCCCGATCGCCATCAATAATTATAAATTTTGCCAGACAATTTGTGGTGCCATCAGTTTTAACTTGTTCCAGGAAATTACTATAACCACCACCTTTCATATTCACTGGTTTTAAAGCAATAGATAGGCTTTTTTTACGACGCATTTCGTCTATATAATTATATTCAGTATCTCCTTCACAAAAAACTTTGAAATTCTTTTTTGTTACGCGTGATTTTCTACTCAATAGCCGTACCTCCCAAAATACCTTTCATGTAAAATTCATATATTTTAGTAGTTTCATACCGTATTTCCGGAAAATCAGCTAGTGAATATAATTCTGATTCTAAAGTTTCAATATCTTTTGTAATAAAATAAATTTGTTCTTTCATATAATTTTTTAAATCGAGATGTAAAACATTGTGTGTAGTGAAGATAAATTGTCCAAAATGCTTTTTCCCACAAATAAAAGAAATTACTCTGTCGGATAAAACAGGATTTAACACTCTGTCCATCTCATCTGCAAAGACAATTTTATTTTCATATACTACTTTAAAAATTTGAACAGCCCATGCAAAAAATTCACGAACACCACTTGAATCACGTGCAAGTTCTCTTGCAAATGTAGTACCATCCTTTTTCTTCCTGATTATAATTGTTTTTGAGAAAGGCTTTTCTTCATCTACTTTGAAATCTATAATACTGTAGTCAATCATCCTAAAAATATCTAAATACCTGGGATCATGCAGTATCCGCAAATCATCATCTTCGCTTTTCACTGATTTATAGATATCATAATTTATAATATTAGTCTCTGGACACAAATAATTTTTTATCCAATCTGTGAAACTAATAGCATGTTCATTACCTAACAGTGCAAGCTTAGTTATGGTTAATCCAAGTGTTTTTTCCTTATTAGCAACTTTTTCCAGCGATTTTTCTGCTTCATTCTCAGAATCAGGCACGGACAATGTATATGTGCCTTTAGCTTCAGTATGGCACTTATTACCATTTATACATTCGTTTTTATTCTTACACTCTACCGTACAGTTATTTCGTTCCATAGAAAATATTTTTTTATATTTATTTTTTATTTGTTTTTTAAAATAAAACTCCTCTTTCACAATACCTACAAAATCTATTTCTAAATGATACCGATATAAAATATTTTCTTTAAAGAGAACCTCGATATCAAAGGATTGTAAGGTCTTACTTTCTTTCGGGCAAAAAACTTGTGTATTATTAGAATTAATAACGCTTCCATATGCTTTTGCTGTTTCAGTTTCTAAAAAAAAGGATTGTAAATAGGATAAACTCCTAACAAAATTTGATTTTCCTCCTGCATTTTCTCCAACTACTACGGCAGTTTTTAACACGTCAACTCCAACATCTGAAGCAATATAATTATTAGGGAAACGATTTTTAACCTTTGTTTTTGGTGCCATCATCGAAAATTCAACATTTTCTCGAAAGGACATAAAGTTTTCAAATTTGTAATTAAGTATCATAGCTTCCCTCCAAAAACCATTTTTCTGTTTTTTATTATCATTTTTTATATTATAGTTCAGATAATTATAAAAATCAAATCATTTTTTTGTTTTAATAAGTATATCCACTTTTACAAATAATATAACTAAATATACCTGACACCAACCAAAAAAGCGGCTCCCCTCTATCAGGAACCGCCCTCGTCCATTTCATATGACCTTTATTCGTATTTTATCTCTGTTTTTTTCTGAAAGTCACTGTAACGGCCCCTGCTGCGAGTAATGCGATCATGAGCAGTACAAACGGCTGTGCCGTATCTCCGGTCTTCGGAGCGTCTCCTTTGGAATCGGAATTTCCGGCATTGCTTCCGCCGTTATTTCCACCATTGTCTCCATCGCCCGGCTTCTGGCCGTCTCCCGCTTTATCTTTTACCGTGACTTTGATACTTGCCGTCAGATTCTGGCTGTTTGTATACTCGTCCCCAGTCTCGATCGTACCGGTCAGCGTATAAACTCCAGCCTTGTCTGCAGTATATCCTGCATCGCTCCAAGTCACTTTCAGATCCACGGTTTTGTTATCGCTCAATGTTACTGTCACTGTTTCCGGCAGATCCAGTTTGTCAAAGGCTGTTCCAT
>ERZ791922.445-NODE-445-length-26882-cov-2.349871_pt1 | contig 26882 bp, 23 predicted proteins | sample MGYA00510134_ERZ791922 | MGnify/ENA primary metagenome ERZ791922 (study PRJEB30046, sample SAMN00792101) | human gut metagenome | study: EMG produced TPA metagenomics assembly of the A metagenome-wide association study of gut microbiota in type 2...
CTCCCACTCCTGGGGATCCGGCGGCTCATCCACGTCCAAAATCCCCTCCTCGTTGGGGATTTCCTCCCCCAACTCCCGCAAGTACACCGCCAACAGAGTCTTGAACAGCACCAATGCCCCTCCGCCGTCGGCCAGGGCGTGGAACACCTCCATGGAGATGCGGTGGCGGTAGTAGAAAAACCGGATCAGCTGGTCTTTGTTCTGAAAGTACACCGGCTGACAGGGGTTCTGGATGTCCGGCTGCAAAAAGGGCCCGGGGGCATCGTCTGGCTCAAAGTAGTACCAGAATACCCCCCGGCGAATCTTCACGTGGAAGCCGGGAAACCGGGGCAAGGTGCGGTCAATGGCCCGTTGCAGGGCCTGGGTGTCCACCTCACGGGTCATCACGGCGGAAAAGCGATACACCGCCGAGTAGTTGCCGCTTTGAATGGCGGAGTACATCATGGCGGCGTTGTCCAGCTGAAACCAGCCCTTGTCCTGCCCTTTTCGTCTGACCATAGGCGTTTCCCCCTTCCCCTGTTTGCCTCCATTATAATATGCAACCATTCCCGTGACAATGGTCAAAAAAAGGAGGGGCGCCTCCGCAAACGCGGAGGCACCCCTCCAAAGTTGTGTCATCAGCCGATGGCAATGGTGGTGCTTCTGGGCAGCTCCTTCTTCACCTGCTTGGGCATGGACAGCTTCAGGATGCCGTCCTCATACTTGGCAGAGATGTCCTGGGGCTCCACATCCCCCACATAGAAGCTGCGGCTGCAAGAGCCCACATACCGCTCCTGGCGGATGTACCTGCCCTTCTTGTCCTGCTCATCCTTGTCCAGCCCCTTGGAGGCCTGGATGGTCAGATAGCCGTCCTTCAAGTCCACTTGGATCTCGTCCTTCTTAAATCCGGGCAGATCCACGTCCAGCTCATAGCTGTTCTCGGTCTCCCGCACGTCGGTCTTCATCAAGTTCTTGGCGTGCTTGCCGTACAGAGGATCGCGGCCGTTCCACACGGGGAACATTCCAAAGTCATCACCAAAGAAATCATCAAACAAATTCTCACCAAAAATGCTGGGCAACATAAGTCATTCCTCCATTCGTTGCATTCATTGATGCCCTGCGGGAGAAGCTCTTTCGAGCCCCTCTTTTTGGAACAATTATGTTATAGCACGGTCAATTAGCACTGTCAAGGAGAGAGTGCTAATGTTTACAATTTGCGCGATGTTTGTTCATAAAATATGCGATTTCTCCAGTGCTGACCCAATTTAGGCTTCTGTACATGATATGGTGTTATGTTGTGCCCATGTGTGCTATACTGAAAGCAACCTCAAAATAGACACAGAAAAAGGAGGATGTCTATGGATTCCATGTATACCGTCACCATGGACGGCGTCCGCCGTTCCTATCCCGCCGGGACCCCCTATCTGGACCTTGTGCAGGATGCCCACCCCACTCATTTCCAGGACATTCTCCTGGTAGAGCGAGACGGGAAGCTGTGCGAGCTGCGGGATAGGTTGGATCGGGATTGTACACTGAAGATGATCACGCTCCAGGCCAAACCCGGCATGCAGACCTACGAGCGCAGCGCCATTTTTCTCATGCTCAAGGCTTTTTATGATGTGGTGGGCAACCAGCGTATCCAGCGCGTCTGTGTGGAATACTCTCTGAGCCACGCCCTGTTTATCACCGCCACAGGTTCGTTCCAGCTGGATCAGCCCCTGCTGGACCAGGTGGAAGGGCGTATGCGGGAGCTGGTCAGCCAGGCGCTGCCCATCCAAAAGCACTCCATTCCCACCGACGATGCCATTGCCATGTTCCAGCAGCGAAAGCTGTACGACAAGGCCAAGCTGCTGCGCTGCCGGATTTCCTCCCGGGTGAACTACTACTCTCTGGAGGATTTCTCCGACTACTTCTATGGCTACATGGTCCCCCACACCGGGTATCTCACCTGCTTCCACCTGGAGTTGTTCCACGACGGCTTTGTCCTGCGCCTGCCCGATGCCGCCCATCCCGACCAGCTGGCCCCCTTCCGTCCCTCGCTCAACGTGTTCCAGACCCTGTACAACGGCGAGCGGAAATCTGCGGCTCTGCACATCTCCAACGTGGCAGACCTCAACGAGGTGATCTGCAAGGGGGAGGCCACCCAGACCATTTTGGCCCATGAGGCCATGATGGAAAAAAAGATCGGCGACATCGCCCAGCTCATTGCCCAGCGCAAGGACATCCGCTTTGTCATGATCGCCGGCCCCTCCTCCTCGGGCAAGACCACCTTTTCCCATCGGTTGTCCACCCAGTTGATGGCCTGTGGCCTGCACCCCCACCCCATCGCCACCGACAACTACTTTTTGAATCGGGATCAGACCCCCAGAGACGAACACGGAGGGTATGACTTTGAAAGTCTGCAAGCCATCGATGTGGCCCAGTTCAACCAGGATATGACCCGGCTGCTCCAGGGGGAGACGGTGGAGATGCCCACCTTTAACTTCAAAAAGGGCATGCGGGAATACCACGGGGACACCCTGACCTTGGGTCCTGACGACATTCTGGTCATTGAGGGCATCCACTGTCTCAACGACGCCTTCTCCTATGCCCTGCCCGCTCAGAGCAAATTCAGAATTTACATCAGCTGTCTGACCACGTTAAACATAGACGACCACAACCGCATTCCCACCACCGACGCCCGATTGCTGCGCCGTATCCAACGGGATGCCAGAACCCGGGGGTACAGCGCCAGGGCCACCATCCAGCTGTGGCCCACGGTGCGTCGGGGGGAAGAGGCCAACATCTTCCCCTTTCAGGACCACGCCGACCTGGTGTTCAACTCCGCCCTGATCTACGAAATTGCCCTGCTCAAGCCCTACATTGAGCCGCTGCTGTTTGGTGTCCCCCGGGATTGCCCGGAGTATGTGGAAGCCAAACGGCTGCTGAAGTTCTTGAGCTATTTTCTCCCTCTGCCCGCAGACAACGTGCCCACCACATCCCTGCTGCGGGAATTCATCGGCGGTGGGTGTTACCAAGTATAAGTGCCAAATTTACTTGTTTTCTTCCACAACATTCCTGAGGGTTCTTGACTTTTCCACAACACAGACGTATAATGTGCAAAACTTTTGGGAGGTGTGACCATGCTTCGTGGTATGAATAACGGCAATATGAACGCCCCTATGTCCGGTATGCCTTCTGGCAGCGTCGGGCTTGCATGGTCACGCTCTTTTTCGCCATAACCCCCAGGGGTATGTTTAGAAAACAGACGCAGTGCAAGCCAATCCCGCACGGGACAGCTTGCACTGCGTTTTATTTTTTAGAAAGGACTGATTCTATGCCCACCCACCGAGGCACCCAAACCATCGAAACGCCAAGGCTCCTCCTGCGCAGAGCCACCGCCCAGGACGCCCAGGCCATGTATGATAACTGGGCCTCTGACCCGGAGGTCACCAAGTACCTCATGTGGCCCGCCCACACCAGCCTGGACATCACCCGGCAGGTATTGCAATTCTGGGTGAATGGTTACCAGCAGGACAACTTCTATCAGTGGCTCATTGTGCCCAAGGATCTGGGACAGCCCATCGGAAGCATCAGCGGCATGAATCCCAACGACCAGCTCTCCAGCGTAGAAGTGGCCTATTGCATCGGGCGCCCCTGGTGGCATCAGGGCATCACCACCGAGGCGCTGCAAGGGGTGTTGGGCTACCTGTTTGAAACCTGTGATTTCCACCGCATCACCGCCAAACATGACACCAACAACCCCCATTCCGGTGGTGTCATGAGAAAGTGTGGCATGGCCTGTGAGGGCACCTCCCGGCAGTCGGACTGCAACAACCAGGGCATCTGTGACACCGTCCACTATGCCATGTTGAAACGCCAGTGGGAGCGCCCCAAGGACTTGGCAGAGGGGCTTGTGTACGAAAACGACACCCAACTGGTGCAGGAACTGTACCGCCGTTTGGATGAAAACAGCCGCCTCACCCGCTCCCAGGCCGCCCGGGTGGAGTTTCTCACCACCGTACGCTACATAGAGCGCTACCTCACTCCGGGGGCCAAGATTCTGGATATCGGAGCCGGGGCTGGAGAATATAGCCTGTATTTCGCACGCCAGGGCTACCAGGTATCTGCTCTGGAGCTGTCGGAGAATAACATAGCGGCCTTTCGCTCCAAGCTGACGGACCAGGACACCATCGACCTGGTGCAGGGCAACGCCCTGGACCTCAGCCGCTATGGGGATCACTCCTTTGACATCGTCCTTCTCTTCGGCCCCCTGTACCACTTGCACAGCCAGGCCGATAAACTGCGCTGCATCCAAGAGGCCAAACGGGTGTGCAAGCCGGATGGAACACTGTTCTTTGCCTTCATCTCCAACGATATGGTTATCCTCACCATGTTCCAGGAGGTGCCGGACTATTTTGTAACAGGAGACTATAACAAGGACACCTTCCGCTGTGATGACTTCCCCTTTGTATTCCACACGGTGGATGCCTGCCGGGAACTGCTGCGGGAGGGCGGCGTGAAGGTCCTCCACCAGGTGGCTGCGGACGGAGTCAGCGAGCTGCTCCAGGATAAGATCAATGCCATGGACGAAGAAAACTATGCCCAGTATCTACGGTATCACTTTTACACCTGCGAGAAGCCGGAGCACCTGGGTGCCTCCAATCATCTGCTCTTTGTGGGAGAGCCATAAGCCAAGCTATAAAAGCGCACCGGATAGAACATTCTATCCGGTGCGCAAATTTCTTTTTTGACCCACTGCCTTCTCAGCTCGCATGATTTACTGTTTCTGTTCAACTCTTTTCCATCACTTTATTGTGTAAATTTCGCCTTTATTTATTCAGTTATTTGCGATGATCGTCACGTTGTAATTTATTTCACAAAATGATACAAATTTCTCTTGCTCAACATCCTCTCAAAAGCAGGCAAAAGGATTGCTTTCCCCTCTTACGCAATTATAATACAAATACACAAGGGTTTGATCACAGCGCGCATGTGAATAACTCACAAAAAAACTTATGGGAGGATCGTATGAGAACATTTGTACAGAAACTGGGCAAGTCCTTGATGGGACCCCTATCCATCATTGTTGCCGCAGGTTTACTCCTGGGCTTAGCGTCTACCCTGCAAAATCCCAATGTGTTCGGAAACGCACTGGCACATGTGGGCTTTGTAAACGACTTTGTCAGTCTGGTCAATGCCCTTGCCAGCGGCCTCTTCAGCCTTCTTCCGGTCCTATTCTGTATGTCTGTAGCACAGGGTATGGCCAAGGAAGATCGAGATGTGGCAGCGTTCTCCTCTGTCATCGGCTTTGTGCTGTTCCACATCACCATCCGCTTTTTCCTTCAGTTAAATGGCATCACCGCTGAGACCACCAGCGTGGAGTATCTGACCAGCCAAGGCATGGATGTGTTGACCGCCACCCAGACCAATGCCGCGTATGATACCGTGCTGGGTATCTTCACCTACCGCATGAGCATTTTCGGCGGTATTATCGTGGGTCTGTGGTCCTCTCTCATCCACAACCGCTTCCATGAAACCCAGCTCCCCACTGCCTTCAGCTTCTTCAGCGGCAAGCGCTTTGTACCCATCATGATCGTGGTGACCATTCCCCTGGTGGCCATTGCCATGTACTTCATTTGGCCCTTGTTCAACATGGTAATCAATGGCTTTGGCAATCTGCTAGCTGCCGCAGGCGCTTTCGGCACCTTCATTTATGGCTTCCTGGAGCGTTTGCTGATCCCCACGGGCCTGCACCACATTCTCAACCAGCTGATCCGCTTTACCCCCATCGGCGGCACCGCCATGATCGATGGCGAGCAGGTATCCGGTGCCCTGAACATCTTCAACCAGCTGCTCATGTCCAGCAATCCTGATATGGACACCATGCGAGAGGCAACCCGTTTCCTGACCCAGGGCACTCATCCCTTCATGGTCTTCGGTCTTCCCGCTTCATGTTTTGCCATGTATAAGACCGCTTATCCCCAGAACCGCCAGAAAGTCAAGGGCATTCTGCTGGCCGCTGGCCTCACCAGTTTCCTGACTGGTATCACCGAGCCCATCGAGTTTGCATTCTTCTTCATCTCTCCCCTGCTGTGGCTGTTCCACGCAGTTATGGCCGGTCTGTCCTTCTTCATCAACACCCTGCTGGGTGTGTGCATCGGCAATGCCGGCGGCGGTCTGGTGGATTTGATGCTGTTCGGCGTCCTTCGTGGTCCTGAGACCAAATGGTATATCAACGTGGCCATTGGCCTGGTCTATGCCGTGATCTACTTCCTGGTGTTCCGGTGGGCCATTGTCAAGTTCAACATCAAAACGCCTGGCCGCGAGGATGAGTCCGACCAGGTCAGCCAGAGTGTTGAAGTCACCGAGTTGGGCGCTGCCATTCTCTCCGCCATCGGCGGCACCGACAACGTGGTGGAGATTGACAATTGCATCTCCCGCCTGCGCCTGATTCTCAAAGACACCTCTTTGGTGGACGAAGCTGCCCTGAAACCCACCGGAGCTCTGGGCCTCATTCGTATCAACGAAACTGCCTGCCAAATTGTCTATGGCTCCAAAGTGGAAAAAGCAGCTGCAGAATTGAAGCGGGCTGTGAAATCCCACACCTAACCAACTCCCTCCCTCCGTGGTGCTGTATCATCCAGCCGGATGATACAGCACCACCCCTAAAAAACATAACAAGGAAGAGGATATGACACCATGCAAACACAAACAAGTCGAATTCAGCAGGATCTGGAAACCCTGGCCACCTACACCTCTACTCCAGGCCAAGGCGTAACACGCTCTTCCTATTCCAAGGAAGATACCATGGCAAAGGAGTATCTGATTGGCGAGATGGAAAAGCTCCATTTGCACATTTACCAGGACAGCGTAGGCACCATTTTCGGCCGCAGAGAGGGCACCATTCCGGATGCCCCGGTGGTCATGTTCGGTTCCCACTATGATTCTGTGGTCCACGGTGGTGCCTTTGATGGTGCGGCCGGTACCGTTGCTGCGCTGGAAGTGATGCGCGTGCTCACGGAGGAACACTTTTGCAACGACTATCCTTTGGAACTGATTCTCATGAATGCAGAAGCAGGAGCCACCTTTGGCCCCTGCACCGGAGTGACAAATTCCAGAGCCATGGTGGGCACCCTCACCATGGAGGAGCTCCGTACCGTCAAAAACCGGTTTGGGCAAACCAAGCTGGAGGCCATGAAGGAATACGGCCTGAACCCCGACTTGGCTTCCTGCGTTCGCAAGCCCGGGTCCATTAAGAACTTTGTGGAGCTGCATGTGGAGCAGGGTCCTGTCCTGGATCAAGCCCAGGTGGATGTGGGCTTAATTCGCTATTTGGCCGGAATTGGGCGATATACCCTTCGCTTCCATGGCCAAACCGCAGACTCCACCGCGCCCATGTCCTCTCGAAAAGATGCCTTGGTGGCTGCCGCTGCCTTTATCCAAGCCTTTGACGCACAGATCAAGGCCTTGGGCGAAGATGTCACGGGTATGATGGGCAAATTGGACATCACACCCAATTCCAATCAGTTTGTACCGGAACGCGTGGAAGGGAAAATTGAAATCCGCACCTTCAGCAAAGCCATTACGGAGACCACAGACTTCAAGCAGCTGATTCAAACCATTCTGGATGAGGTAAGCCACAAATACGGCATTGCCTGCGAACTGGAAGAAATCCGCCGTGTTGGGTATTCCAATCCCACCGGACCCAGCATCATGAATGGGGACAACGTGGAAAAGCTGCGCTCCATCTGCGATCATCTGGGGTATCGTTACCTGGAAATCAACAACGGAACCGGCCATGATTCCATGATTATGACAGATTTTTGTGATACCAACATGATTTATGTCCCCAGCCGTAACCACGGAGTCTCCCACTGTCCCGAGGAATTCACCGACTACGAGAGCATCAAAAAAGGCGCCGATGTCCTGCTGGAGTTCATCAAAGAGATTTCAAAAGCATAATGTCAGGAGAATCATATGGATACGTTGGAACGAATCGACTACACACAGGTAACCCCTCCTTCTCCGGATTGTACCCAGATACCGGTCATGCTCACCGACGAAACCATGGCCCAGCGGTGCAGCAAAGTCCTGGAACGGATGGAAGCCGCTGCTCTGGATACTCTGGTGGTGTATGCAGACCTGGAACATGGCAATAACTTTGAGTATCTGACCGGATTCCTGCCTCGCTTTGAGGAGGCGCTTCTGGTGCTGCATCAAGGTGGCCAGCACTACATGGTCATGGGCAACGAGAACCTCAACAAAGTGGCTTCCGCTCGCATCCCAGCAGCTCCCATCCATGCCCCCCACTTTTCTCTGCCCAACCAGCCCATGGAGACCACCCAGAGTTTCCAAGAGATCCTTTCCCAGGCTGGGATTCAGGCGGGGTCCTGCGTGGGGATCGCAGGCTGGAAGATGTTCACCAGCTCCCAGGAAGATAATTCCCAGCTTTTTGACGTTCCCTATTACATTGTAGATGCCGTTGGCAGCTTGGTGGGCAGCTCTGGACGGGTTACCAATGCCGCATCCATCTTCATCGGCGATCAGGGCGCTCGCCGCACCAATAACATCAATGAACTGGAACATTATGAGTTTGGTGCTTCTCTGGCTGGCGACTGCATTCTGGCCGCCATGGATCTAGTGGAGGAAGGCGTCCGGGAAACAGAGCTGGGATCGGCGCTGAACGCCCTAGGGCAAAAAAACAGCGTGGTCACCATTGCCGCATCTGGCCCCCGTTTTATCAAGGCCAACCTATATCCCACCCAGCGCACCGTAGCGCTGGGGGATCCCATCAGCCTGACCGTGGGATATAAAGGGGGCCTATCGTCTCGGGCCGGGTACGCCGTTCAGGACGCCTCTCAGCTGCCGGAACCCATCAGAGATTATGTGGACGTGGTGGTTAAGCCCTACTTCCACGCTTATGTGACTTGGCTGGAGCAAATCCGCTGCGGCATGTCTGGCGGAGATCTGTATGACCGCATCCAAACCGTCATGCCGCAATCCCAGTATCACTGGTCGCTATGCCCGGGCCATCTGACGGCCGACGAGGAATGGCTGGCCTCCCCCATTTACAAAGGAAGCCAAGAGGCCATCGTCAGCGGCATGCTGTTTCAAATTGATATGATCCCTTCGGTGGCGGGATACGGCGCTACCAACGCAGAAAGTACCGTTGCGCTGGCGGATGAAGAGCTGCAGCAGGAGATTCAAGCGCAAGCACCTGCTTTTTGGGCACGCATTTGTGCCAGAAGGCGCTACCTCCAACAAGAGCTTGGCATCCAACTCAGCCCCCACGTCCTCCCGCTGACCTCTACGGCGGCCTATCTGCGCCCCCTGCTTCTGGAAAAGGGAAAAGCCATGAAGGTTCGGCCCATATCTACCTGATAGATGAAAATCTCCTGACTGTGGTCCAAGTGCGCCACAGTCAGGAGATTTTTTTATGTTGTCTCTTTTCGCTTGAGAGAATAATCAATATAGCCATCATACAACAGGTGGAGAACCAAGTGGAGAGTCAAATAACTGGAGCGATTGATGTTCATCACCTCATCAATGCTGGTACTTTGAAAATATAGATTATAGGGAGCAATTCTGGCCAACTCATTTTTATGAAAGTTTGTAATGGATACGATGGAGGTCCCCAAAACATCCAAACTCAACAGGGATTCTCGGTATTTATCAATATTTCCAGACCAAGACGCAATGAACAATACATCCCTCTGACTCATGTATTTCTTTACAATTTTCAACTCGGTCGACGCAGATATGACAATGATCTTCTTATTTACATTTAGAAAGCAGCGGGCCATTTCCTGGAGCATCAATCGCTGGCCCTGCCCGGTCCCATAGGCATATATATTTTCTGCCTCATCCATCTTCCGATAGATTTCCGCAATCTGCCCGTTCTGTTGAAACATTTTGATGGTCTGAGCTATATCCTGATTCAAAATCTCCACAGCATCCACATTCTGACTTGCCTCTTGTGCATCATCACTTTTCAGAAAATACTTAAATTCACTATACCCGCTGAAATTGAGCTTCTGCGTGGTGCGTAACACCGTTGCTGTGGATACATTGCACCGTTGTGCCAATTTGGCTATGCTTAGCGTGGTGCTCTCATGGAGATGATTTTGAATGAATTCCAAAATACGCAAATCCAGATGATTCAATCGGTTGTAATTTTGATTGATAATTCCGTCCAATCGGGTTCCCATACGCGCTTTCCTCCTGACGAACCTACCACAGGGCCAGGCAGGCCTCAAACCTGCTTTCCGCCAATTTTCCTGTATGTATTTATTGTATCAGGTATTTTCTCCACATTCCACATCTATTTTTCTCCATGTCCATTCTCGCTTGGATCTCCATCCTTCATAGAGTGTAAACCACTTGTCGTGTGGGCATGACAACGCGCCAATGGCTGGATGCAAGCTGTATCGTGTGGAATAGCCTGGGCGGCCCAGGCATAGGCTGTATGCCACATCTGGCGCGTGTACACCCCTGGGGGATGGGCCGCCGCGGAACATGCCTCTAGGAGGCTCACAGGGGCCTGGTGGGCGGCACGGTTGTCTCCGTTGGTCCCGTTCGCTCCTTTCCCCATGTGGGTCAGGCCAACAAAAGAATGAATTCTGTTGCAATTTTCACCCAGCCATTGACTTTTCTACAAAAAGTGCGGTAGAAAGGTACAGCCTTGTAGTTGCAGATTCATCTGCTATACTATTGTTGCAGACCATTCAGGCGAAACTCCCGCCTATATCACGAAGTTTAAACTTACTGGGGGCGAAAATATTGGTAGAAAAAAGGCCTAAGTTCAGCGATATCAACTCATTTGAAGAGTTTAATCAACATTATTGGTATCGTGAAGAACTCTCTCAAATCTGCAAATCATTGCAGATCGAGCATCAGGGGACTAAGCAAGAATTAAATAATATAATCAAAGAATATTTCAAGGGTAATTATATCAAGAAAGCAGATACACCAAAAAATCCTAGCACCGCTGATATTCTTACAACGAACACTCCGTTGCTTACCTGCGGATTTTCTTTCAACGCAAAGTTTCGAGAATATTTTTCGGCTTTAACCGGAGTTTCGCCATTTAAATTTACCGCTGACATGGCCACAGCCTGGAGAAAAGTAAAGCGAGAGAAAGATACCAAATTTACAATTCAAGATTTATTGGATATCTATTATGGGCAATCTGATTATGCTCGGTATGATAACTCAGTGTGCCAGTGGAATCAGTTTTTAAAGGATTTTTGTGCAGATCCAATTAGCTCAAATTATTGTAACAAGTTGAAGGTAGCCTCTATTCTATGGAAAGAAGTTAGAGATTCAGCAGGAGAAAAAACATATAGCAGAAAAATATTAGAATCTAACTTAAACAAAGTGAGGGATTACCAAAAATAGCTGAACATATCCCTGTTTGCACAAATATAACATAAAATCTCCTAAAATCAGTCCATGGATAAGGCTTGCTACACCCACGCCACTCGGCAAAAGCAGGATGAGGCGGCGGCCACCATGGGCAGCTTTATGGCACAAGTGATGTAAGGCAGAGAGAAAAAGCGCACCGCCTTAATGCTTTCCTACTCCTTACATCTGTATCTTGCTGGATTCATCCCATATTTCCTTGACAGTCCTACTATCTTGCATTACAATATAGTAAACACCTACCTTGTAAAACAAGATAGTGGAGGTGATTCCTTGATTCCATCTCAGATGCTTAAGGGCACACTGGAAGGATGTGTATTAGCGGTACTCCGTGAGGAGGAGCGCTACGGGTATGAAATCTCACAGAGGCTGGAGGGCTATGGATTTGGCCGTATTCCCGAAGGCACAATTTATCCCCTGCTACTACGGCTCGAGAAGCGAGGTTCTATTACAGCCAGTTTCCGGGCCTCACCGGAGGGGCCTCAACGAAAGTATTATGCCCTGACAGAACTGGGTCAAGAAGAACTGGCTGAATTTTTCCACCATTACCTGGAGCTGACCCGAGCGGTGGACCAACTAATCAGAATGACAGGAGGTTATCCAGATGCACAAGAAGACAAAGCTACTTTTGGAAGAAAATAACCGCTTGGAAGAAGCCTTGAGCCAGGAAAGCAACGCACTGCTAACGGATATGGTGGTTTATCTGCGAGGCTCTCGAATCAGCACTTGGGAGCAAGAACAGGTTCGCCGGGATCTCACCCAAATGCTACTGGATGCCGAGGCCCGTGGAGATAAACCCGAAGCTGTCATTGGTCCGGATCCCAAATCCCTTTGCGACAGCATTATTGAGGCGCTGCCACCCACATCCCGATGGGAAAGCTTTCTCTCCGTCCTCCGGGATGGACTGCTATCAGTGACAGTCCTTGCAGCAATTTGGCTGGGATTTGGAATACTTGAAGGCCTGTTGGGCGTGGGGAGTTGGCCGAATCTGACACTCACCCTTGGTCAACTGCTCTCTGGGGTAAGTATCTTGTGCATTGCCTGCGGTGTGGTCTACTGGATCTCCCGGAGTTCCTTTTCCGTCAGCCAAAAAAAGGGGCCATGGGTATTGATTTTTATTCTGTTGTTTGCCCTGCTCTGTACAGGCTTCTTTCTGCGTCAGCCGGTGGCTACCCTTCCCATTCCTATCGCCGCCTTCGGTGTAGCCGCCTTGTTTATCATATATAAACTCATGGATGCTCAGTTGGATTGAGCGTGATCCACTTCAGCCCATAAAAAGCCGGACAGGAAGCGAAAACTTTCTGTCCGGCACTCTTTGACCCTTTCCCCGTGTGGGTCACGGTGTGGGTCAGGTGGTTGACCCACACAACAAAATCATATTTGGAAACAAAAAAGCCTTGAAAACCGAAGTTTTCAAGGCTTTTTGGAGCTGCTAGGCAGATTCGAACTGCCGACCTCATCCTTACCAAGCGGAAAAGAGACTTTTTTTCTAATTATTTCAGCTTCTTTTCCGTAGTTTCTGCTCCAGTCTGATTGCTTTCCGTCACTTTCTAGCCACGGGCTGTCCATGTGTTCCACGGCGGTCTGTGGCTGAGTGTGTGGTCAAAACTGTCTGTGCATGCGCATCTACCAGAGAAATACGTCGGTAAAATTTAGTACACCGTTACCAAAGATAACAATAGCACAAGCCGCCCACATCCTCCTGGACCATATGGGCACCTTACCCCATGATAGCCTGGGCAGGGTAATGCGCCGCTGTCTACCAGCAAAAATTGTATACCGCCGTGGGAATCCACTTTGATTCCCACGGCGGTACCTGTTTTCGATCTTCTACTATGACATACAAGGAAACCGATTATAAAACCACAACCTGCTGGTTCTCCCATTGCGTGCGGAGATCGTGGGGCAGTTGTCCGTCCGACACAATGACATCCACATCCTCTACATTACAGATAGAAAACGTGCTGGTCAAGCCCACCTTAGAGGAATCCATAAGGACAATCACACGTTCTGCCCGCTCCAAAACTGCCTGTTTGAGCATGCACTCCTCCTGAGAACCACAGGTAAACCCTGCCTGCTCACTGTAGGCCGATACTCCCAAAAACAGAGTGTGGAAGTGCATTCCTTGCAACTCCTTCACAGCCTGGCTGCCTGAGATACTCATGCTGTATCGGTTCATGGTCCCCCCCGGCAGTAGCACCTTGGGCTGGCTCAAATGGGCCAGTTCCAGGGCGCAACTCAGCCCGCTGGTGACAATGAGGTACGGCTGATCGGAAATCATACGAGCCAACGCCGTAGTGGTGCTGCCCGAATCCAGATAGATGGACGTATCCGGTCGGAGCAGGCCCACCGCCTTGCGGGCGATCAGTTGCTTCTCTTGGGCACAGCGCACCATACGCCGCCCCATGCGGTCATCCGTGCCAATGGCCACATCCACAGACTTCGCGCCTCCGTGTACCCGAATGATCCTGCGCTCCTGATCCAATGCCTTTAGGTCGGTGCGCAGCGTCATCTCGGAAACCTCGGGAAAGGCATCCTTCAACTGCTGAAAACTGATCTGTCCATTTTGATTGACAAACTCTACAATGGCATTGCGGCGCTCTTCCACGGTGCAGGCTCCTCTCAGCGTGATGTCAGTGCCACCATCTTATCACACGTCCACAAAATTGGCCAGAAGATATTCCTCTGCCTCGGGGCACCACAGGCCGTTGTGGGCATCCACAATATCCGCCAGTTCCTCATACCGGGCATCCTCTGCCCCCTTGGCCCGCAGGTCGGTGAGGGCGGTCAAGGGCATGGACAGATGGGTATAGATCAGCTTCTTGCCGCCGGGAATCTTGGGCAGGTTCAGGGTCGTCTCCGCCACAGCGTCCAGACCACCGATGTGGGTGACCATCACTGCAGGATTGATGCGTCCTGCCGCGGTCAGTTCCAGAGACTCAATCATATCGTCGGTGTTGCCGCCGGTGGTGCCCATGACATGGGTGGAGTTATAGTGTACATCGTAGAAGTTCAGCTTGGCGCTGAACTGGGTATCGGTGGGGCCGGCAAAGAAATTCAGGCAGCCATCCCGGCCCAGAATGGCAGAGGACTGCTCAATGACGGCGGCCACCGGCGCATAGCACAGCACATCATCATATCCGGTTCCACCGCTGATTTCCATGAGGGTGGCCACAGGGTCCTCCACGGCTCCGGTGTTGACAAAGTGCAGCTCAATGCCGTCGGCTGCTGCCTCTGCCACCGGGAACAGGCTCTCCGCCCGGTCCAGCCGCTCCTGGTTGACGTCGGTGACCACAACCAGCTTGGGGCGCACATCCCGGTGCAGGGCATAGGTCAGAGCCCCCAGTCCCATGGGGCCTGCCCCCGCCATGATGGCCAGTTTGCCGTCCTTCTTAATGCCCATCTCATGGTGGTACACCCCCATCTTGGTGTGATAGGCGGCGTTAAATGCACCAATGCTACAGGACATGGGTTCTGCCAGGGACGCCTCGTAGTAAGCCCGCCCCTTGTACTCCAGCAGACACCCCAACTCCATCACCTCTGCAGGAATGATGCAGTAGGTGGCATCTCCACCAAAGAACTCATAGGAGTATCCGGGACTCCACATAGTGCCTTTGTAATTCAGGGCAGGCTGCAGAGTGAACTTCATACCGGGCTTAAACTTATCCTGTTGGGCCTTGCCCACCTTCACAATGTCACCGGCAAACTCGTGGCCCATGATAGCGGGATGCTCCGCCACATCGTCGTGTACGCGCTTGTGCTTGGGTCCCAGAATGGCGCATTTATATGTGGACATGCAAATGCTGTCCGACACTACCTTGACCAGAATCTCGTCGTCCTTGATCTCAGGCAACTCAAACTCTTCCAACCGCAGGTCGTTGGCTCCGTGAAGCCGTACTCCTTTTGCTTTCATGGGATAACCTCCTCAAACATTGTCGAAACGATTGTTGAAACGAAAGCTTGGTTGTATTGTATCAACCGCTTATCCCGGAGTCAATCTGTTATTTCAACAATACTTTCCATTCTTTTTTGTGAATAATGCCAAAAACGGCCAGAGGGACTCCCCTCTGGCCATGAAAACGACGTCGTTGAACACAAGACAGCTTTTATTTAGAAAGCGGGAAGCATTGGATCAGTTTGCCCTCCAACACTCCTGTAGCCTTGACCCGATCGCCGTTATAAAACGCCTGCATCAACCCAGGCTCATCAATCAGCAGCTCACTGACCTTTTGCATGATAGGCAAAGAATATCCATCTTCCCTGTCAGGTGCCAGCAGTACCAGAGCACCAACAATCACCTTCCCCGGCTCATAGACCGGAGGCTGTGCCTGGAGATACCCCAATCGGCACCCGTCCACCGAATTGGTGCGGCAGTGGAGCAGCAGTGCGTGTAAAGGCGGGACATACGTGTCCCCCAGGTTTTCCCGGCGCAGCAACGCCTGGTGGATTTGTTCCGCTCGCTTCTGGTCGCCGGCAAACAGATGCGCAGCCTCCGAAATCAGCTCCGCTCGCGTGCCAGGAACAGCCACCGGACGGATGACCAAATGATCCAGAAGCGCCAAGACTGCTGCACCTGTCTTGGCCATGAGCCTGGCAGAGGGGACCTGAGAATCGTTTTCCCCTCCTCGGGGATGGGGCAGAGGACGTGGTTTTTCTTCCAGGGACTGAATGGTGGCCTCCAGCAACGCCATGTCCTGCTTTTGCAGCACCGGGCTGACGCAGACATGGGGAAGGTCCAGCTCCAGGGGCACAGTGGAAATCACCAGCTCCACCCCATCCGCCTCCAGCTGGGATGGGTTCAGGTGCCGCACACTGCCAACACCCTGCACCTCCAACTGGGGAAACTCCCGCTGCAACTGGGCAGACAGAAACCGACTGGCGGAAATTCCATAGGGGCACACCACATGGACACGGAATTTCCGCCTGTGACTCATGGCCTCTTCCCACACTGCACCAAAATGCATGGCCAGATAGGCGGCCTCGTCATCCGGAATTGCAGCCATCTCCATCTGCTGAGAAACCGCATCACAGCTGCTGCGCACCGCCTGCCACAGCTGGGGATACTGCTGACAAATCACCTCTAATTGGGGATTGGTCTGGCAGGCGCTGCAGCTCAGCCGCTGGAGCATGGGTCGCAGATGGCAGCACAGATCCTCCACCAGGGTGGGCGACTGGGAAAACCCTACGCCCAGGCGGGTGGACATCTGGGACATCAAGTTCATGGCCAGAAAACGAACCGTCCACTCCTGTCCGGTGAGGTCATCCAGGCACGGCGCATTCCGATAGGCCTGCAAATACTGGGCAATGCCATACACCTCCAGGGGAGGAAACCGAATGTCCAGGGATTGCTCCAGCCCTCTGGCCAGCTTTTGAGCCAATTCCCAGCCTTCGGGGTGCTCCACCCCCTTCTCATCCTCCTGTTCCCCTTCCCGCAGCCTCTGAATCGTCAGGACCAGATGCAGGGCCAAGGATAAGAAGCCGGTATCCGTCAAGGTCAGCTGGTGCTCCTCCTCAAACCGGGACAACTGCTGCCAAACCCGCTCCACCACCTCTGGCTCCAAAACCTTCTCACACCAATTCTGGGGAATGGTTCTGCCCCGGAGTAAGGCCTGGCGCTCCTGCTCAGACAGCGAACGCTGAATCAGCGCACCCATGGCCCGTTGCCTCTGCTGCCGGGTCCCTTTCACCGTAACCCCCACGCCGGGACGGCGAACCAACTGAATCTCAAAGGAGGCCATCCACTGTGCCAGTTCATCCAAATCTGCCCCAATCCCCCGGGAGGATACCCCCATTTCATGAGCCAGATCTGACGTATTACAAGGCTCTTGGGTGGTCAGCAACCGCATGGCCAACTGGTATCGGCGCTGCTGTTTGGGCAGCCCCTGTCCACTTCTCTCCCCAGCCTCCTGCAGACGAATGCGTAGCATCTGGCAGACTTGTGGAGATTCCTCCAGCATAAGTCCAACTCCCGGTTTGCGTTGAAAATGATATCCTGCTGCCGTCAGCCACTGCTCCACTCCTCCCAACTCCCGCAACACGGTACGGCGGCTGAGTTGAGCGGTCTGAGCCAAGTCAGCCGCCGAAATCCAGATGTTTGGGGTGTGGGACAGTTTTTCAATCAAATGAATTCCATGCTCGGTGAGCATGGGGAGCCGTTGCGTCGTATTCTCTCCCGCTTGCATCGGTCTCATGGCCACATAGCCCCCCTCTTCCTCTATGGTTTCTTGATATTTAGTCTAACACATTCTTCCTCCGCCCGCTACTGCTTTCCCTCTGGCTTTTTTGGCACCATGGCTTAGTGCCATACCGGAAATAGCAAGCCTACTCTCATGTCATATTTGTGCAAACAGCGTCCGTTTCTTCTATCTCCATGGACACTTTGCACATCCAGCCCTTGTGGAACCAATCATCAGTGCCAATCACTGCCTTGATTGTCCGGATTATTTTGGATATACTGACCACAACGAAACGAAAGCTACGCACCCCCAAGCAACTCCCTGTCCCTATGTGTTCCATTGAATCGAAGGAGTGTGTATCATGAAAGAAAAAATTGGCCGTTTTGGCAAATTTCTCAGCGGCATGGTCATGCCCAACATCGGCGCATTCATTGCCTGGGGCTTCCTGGGCGCTCTGTTCATCTCCACCGGCTGGCTACCCAACGAACAGCTGGCCACCATGGTCGGCCCCATGCTCTCCTGGCTGCTGCCCATCCTCATTGCCGCCCAGGGCGGATACATGGTGGCGGGAGACCGTGGCCGGGTCATCGGCGCCATTGCCGTGGTGGGCTGCATCTGCGGCTCGGAGTACACCATGCTCATGGGTGCCATGGTTATGGGCCCCCTGGCTGGTCTGGTCATCAAGACCTTTGACCGCGCAGTCCAAGGAAAAATCCCCGCTGGCTTTGAGATGTTGGTCAACAACTTCTCTGTGGGCATCCTGGGCCTCATCCTCACCATTCTGGGCTTCTTCTTCATCGGTCCTGTGATGAGTACCATTTTGGCAGTCCTCTCCGCTGGCGTGACTCTGTTGGTCAATCACAGCCTTCTGCCCCTGTTGTCGTTGTTTATTGAGCCGGCCAAGGTGCTCTTCCTCAACAACGCCATCAACCACGGCATTTTCAGCCCCATCGGTGCCAGTCAGGCCGCTGAGGCAGGCCGTTCCATCATGTATATGCTGGAGGCCAACCCCGGCCCCGGTTTGGGTGTGCTGCTGGCCTACATGTTCTTTGCCAAGGATCGTACCACTCGCCAGTCCGCCCCCGGTGCTGTCATCATTCACTTCCTGGGCGGTATTCACGAAATCTATTTCCCCTACATCCTCATGAACCCCGCTGTCATTATCGCCCCCATTCTGGGCAACGCCTGCGCCATCCTGTTCTACTCTATCACCGGGGCCGGCCTCACCGGCACCGCCTCCCCCGGCTCCATCATCGCCTTTATGGCCATGGCTCCCAGAGATTCCATGCTCACCGTGTTTCTGGGTGTGCTCATTGCCGCCGGTGTCTCCTTTGTGGTGGCCACCCCCATCGTCCGCATGAGCGGAAACAAAAGCCTGGACGAGGCCACCAGCCAGATGCAAGAGATGAAGGCCCAGGCCAAGGGGACTGCTGCACCTGCTCCCGCTGCCATGCCCACCGGCCAGGTTCACAAGATTGTCTTTGCCTGCGATGCCGGCATGGGTTCCAGCGCCATGGGCGCCACCAAGTTCCGCAACCGTATTAAGACCCAACGGCCGGATCTGGTGGTAACCAACAGCAGCGTGGACAACATCCCCAGCGATGCAGACGTGGTGGTGTGCCAGGAAATTCTGGCCCAGCGTGCCCGGACCTGTGCCCCACAGGCCACCCTCATCACCATTGGCAACTTCCTGGCCGACCCCAATCTGGACACCCTGTACAACTCTCTGCTCACACAACAGCCCCCGGAGGCTCCTCAATCCGTTCCAGCCATGGCCCCTGTGGTGGATACCCAGGCCCAGGCTATGAACGGCGTTCTTCGACGGGATGGAATTGTTCTGGGCCTGCCCTCCACAGACAAAATCAGCGCCGTCCGGGCTGCCGGAACGCGCCTGGCTGAGCTGGGCTATGTAGACCCCGACTATGTGGATGCTATGGTAGAACGGGAAAATCTCTACTCCACCTATATGGGAATGGGCGTAGCAATTCCTCATGGCACAGGCGAGAAAAAACGCGCGGTGAAGAAAACCGGCGTGGTGCTCCTCCAGTACCCCGAAGGTGTAGATTTTGGCACCGAAAAGGCCCACCTCATCTTCGGTATTGCCGGCGTAGGCGACGAACACCTGGAGTTGCTGGGCAATGTGTGCCAGCTGTTGGAAGACCCCGAGGTGCTGGAAAAGCTGAAAACCACCGATGACTTGGAATACGTCATCCGCAAATTGCAGTAAGGAGGTCACAGTATGATCTACACGGTCACCTTCAACCCCGCTTTGGACTATGTGGTGTGGCTGGATCAGCTCACCGTGGGCGAAATCAACCGCACCAAGCAAGAGTTCATCCAATATGGCGGGAAGGGAATCAATGTCTCCACTGTACTCCACAACCTGGGGGTGGACAGCGTCGCTCTGGGGTTTCTGGCCGGATTTACCGGCCAGGCTCTGGAGCAAGGGCTTCGAGAGAGTGGCATCACCACCGACTTCATCACCCTCCCTCAGGGTATGACCCGCATCAACGTAAAGGTAAAAGGTGGCCAGGAGACGGAGATCAATGGCCAGGGTCCCACCATTGACCAAGTGGCCTTGGATGCCTTGCAGGCCAAACTGGACCGTCTGTGTCCCGGGGACATCCTGGTCCTCTCCGGCTCTGTCCCTGCCAGTCTGTCCCAGGATGTCTATTCTGACATTCTCCAGCGCCTCAACCACAAGGGCATCCGCTTCGTGGTAGACAGCACCCAAAAACTGCTGTGCAATTCCTTACCCTACCACCCCTTCCTCATCAAGCCCAATGTCCAGGAGCTGGAGGAACTGTTCCAAATAACCTTGACCTGCGACGAGGAAATCCGGCAGTATGCCGCCAAACTCCAGGACATGGGTGCCCAAAATGTCCTGGTATCCATGGCGGGCAACGGCTCCCTGCTGCTGGACGAAACCGGTGCATGCCACCGCCTGGGTGTTCCCAAGGGTCAGGTATGCAACTCGGTAGGCGCCGGGGACTCCATGGTGGCTGGATTTCTGGCCGGCTGGCTGGAGCAAGGTGACTACGCATACGCCCACAAATTAGGGGCAGCCTGCGGCTCTGCCACAGCATTTTCCCAAGGACTGGCCACAAAAGAGCTGGTAGACCAGCTGTTCCATCAATTCTGATAAAAATTTATTCGTTATTTAGAAAGGAAGTTGTCTTATGGTATCCGCAAAAACTGTTATCGTCAATGAACAAGGTATGCACATGCGTCCCGCTCAGCTGTTTGTCACCGCCATGTCCAAGTACCCCGCCAGCGTCAACATTCTCTTCAACGGTAAGACCATCAACGCCAAGAGCATCATGTTCCTCATGTCCGCCTGCCTGAAGCGTGGCAGTGAAATCGAGGTGCAGTGCGACGGCCCCCAGGAGGAAGAGGCTTTGAAAGAAGCCATCTCCCTCATCGAGTCCGGCCTGGGTGAGTAAGCGCCCAGACAACACGGAGACAGGAGGTATCTCTATGAAGCTGCAGGGAATCGGCGTGTCCTCGGGTATCGGCATCGGCGTATCCGTCTGTGTCCGGGATGACGATTTGGACTATTCCCACGTGGGTTGCCTCGGCCCCACTCAGGAAAAGGCCCGTCTGCAAGAGGGCATTGCTCAGTTCACCCAAAAAACCTTCCAAATGGCGGAAAATATTCGGGTTCGTGTGGGCCAAAAGGAATCTGAAATTCTCACCGGGCAGGTTGTCATGCTCAGCGACCCCTTTATGCAGAGCCAAATGGAAGAAATCATCGATGCCGGCCAGTGCGCAGAGGCTGCGGTGGACCAGGTATGCACCATGTACGCCCAGATGTTTGCCGGCGTGGAAGATGAGCTGATGCGCCAGCGTGCCACCGATGTGCAGGACATCCGAGCCCGGATGCTCTCCATCTTATTGGGCCGAACCCAGGTGGATTTGGGGCAGCTGCCAGACCACACGGTGCTGGTGGTTCACGACCTCACCCCCTCCATGACCGTGGGCCTCAACCGGGAACAGGTGGCCGCCATTGTCACCGAAGTGGGAGGGCGCACCAGCCACTCTGCCATTTTGGCCCGTGCTCTGGAGCTGCCCACGGTGCTCTCCGTCCCCGATGCCCTGGAGCACCTGACCGATGGGAGCACCCTCATTGTGGACGGAGACCAGGGGACCGTTCTCTCGGACCCTGAGCCCGCACAGTTGGCCCACTACCAGAAGCAGCAGGCAGAATATGCCCGCAAAAAGGCCCTTCTGGAGGTGTACCGCCACAGAGCTGCCGTAGATGCCCAGGGCAATCCCTATGCCCTGTACGCCAACATCGGCTCCCCTGCCGAGGCCAAGGTTGCCGCCGCCTCCGGCGCTGAGGGCATTGGGCTATTCCGCACCGAGTTTCTCTTTATGGACCGCACCAGTGCCCCCACCGAAGAGGAGCAATTTGAGGCCTATCGCTCGGTGTCCCAGACCATGGCCGGCAAGGAGGTTATCATCCGCACCCTGGACGTGGGCGGGGATAAGGCGGTGGATTACCTGGGCATGGAAGCGGAGGACAATCCCTTCCTGGGCCATCGTGCCATTCGCTACTGCCTGGACCGTCCCGACCTGTACCGCACCCAGCTACGGGCCCTGCTGCGGGCCAGCGCAGAGGAGAAAAACATCAAAATCATGCTCCCTCTGGTCACCTGTGTGGAGGAAATCCAGAGAGCAAAGGAATTGCTCGACGTCTGCAAGGCCGAACTGGAGGCAGAAGGCATTCCCTATCACAAGGACATCTGTGTGGGTACCATGATCGAAACCCCCGCCGCTGCCCTCATTGCTGACCTGTTGGCCCAGGAGTGCGACTTCTTCTCCATTGGCACCAACGACCTCACCGGATATACTATGGCGGTGGATCGAGGCAATGCACAGGTGGCGCAGTTGTACACCACCTTCCAGCCTGCAGTGCTGCGTTCCATTCATAACATCATCACAGCAGCAAAGCAGGCCGGGATTCCCGTGGGTATGTGCGGGGAATCCGCCGCCGACCCCAAGCTCATCCCTCTGCTCATGGCCTGGGGGCTGGACGAATTTTCAGTTAGCGCCTCTGCCATTCTCCCCACCCGAGCCACCATTCACCAGTGGACTCTGGACCAGGCCCAACAAGTGGCCCAGCAGGCCATGGAGCGGCGTACCGCCTCCCAGGTGTATACCAGCTTGGCACAGGCTACTACCACAGCGGTATGATTTGCGGTCCTTCCCCACCGGCAATCTCCAAGCTGACCTCTGGAAGAAGCACTTCCAGAGGTCAGCTTTTGTTCTATCCGTCATTATCTCTGCAGTCAATAGTGGCCTTTTATGCGGCCCATACAATGAATTTATACCGGCGTTAACAAAGATACACCGTCATAAATTCTCCTCCATCTAACGGGATTCAATGACATTCTAGTTTCCTGGGTCTGCTCTCTCTACCAGCCGTTTCGCTCTGTGAAGTTTCCATGCAAGGCTACTCTGACACCGATCCCGCAGCCGTTTGATCGCCTGATCCTTGGCTTTCTCCACGCCGGACTTCTTCATGCGGTTGCGTATTGCGATTTCCCGCAGATCTGACTTGGAGTGGCCATACACGCCGAAACACCGTCCCAGAATTTCCTGATCCTTCTTGGAAAGCTTTAAAAATTCTTCCCTTAGGCATTCCATGGTTAACGACCGAATCACGGTCTCTTCCAGTGACCCAGACAACCAGCCCGGTGTGAGCCGTTCCAAGATGTCTCCATCCTCTTCCGGGTCTTGCAGGTCATAGACAGAGAAAAAATGTGTGGAGTACCCAATCGCTCTGGCAACCGCACGAAAAGAGATGCCCAGCGCCTGGCTGATCTCCTCCACACTCTCCCCTTTTTGATGGTAGCGGTTCTGCGCCTTGCGCACCAACCCCATGCTGTCCCGGTCCAGAGATAGTGTTCCCATGCTGCATTCCAAATGCCGCCGCATGGCTCCGTCTAAAAACGGAGTGACATAAGTAGTGAATCGACCCTTTCCCGCATCATAGCCGCCGGTCCGGACGCACTCCACCAGTGCCAGCCTTCCTACGCTCTCCAGTTCGGAGAGCATTTCTTTTGCGTAATCGCTCAGACCGCCGTATTTGGTTTGCCGCAGGCAGTGATACTGCCGGGCAATCAGTCGAGCACGATCCTTGAGCAATCCTGTATTCATCAGGCACAGTTTGGTCAAGGCAGCCTCATCTCCTCCGGCTATTTTCACCAACAGTTCCTCGTTGGTCATGCACCGTCACCGTCCTTTGCCTTGCGGGGACGGCCTCGAGGCCTGGCCTGACGGGCTACTCTGCAAATCGGATAGAGATGCTCGGAGAAGATGGAGCGCTCAAAATCTTCATTGGAGATGTCAGGGCTACTCAGTGCGTCAAACAGCCTGTCCCGCACGGCATCCTTCAGCCGCCGCATCTCCTCCTCTGTGATGATGCCTCGCTGATAATCCTTCCGGATGCGGTTAAAGGCAGTGATTTTGGCCTTGATCTTTGGCACATCCCGGGCCAGTTCCTTCTGAATTTCATAGCTGCCATACTGCCGGCAGGTAAAGCGATCATCCAGCGGACAGCGGCCCTCGCAGTAGAGAACATGGGCGCCGCTTCGTACCAGAAAATATTTCTTGCAGACGATGCACCTTCGGATGTTGTATCCAGCGTTCAGGGCTGTCATATAATCTGCCTTCAGCAACATCTGCAAACTGTCGGTGGTATGCTCCTGGCAGATGGCAAACTTCCCATCCGGCAATTCCCGTGGCACATAGCTCACCACACAGTGGTCGTATTTGTGATAAAAGGAATGTTCCAGTCCCATGGGATTCACGATCAGCTTCTCTACCAGGCGCTCGTCGTTATAAAACTGATAGAGGGCAGCGGCATAATTCTCAGAAGAATTGTGTTCAAGTTTGGAGAGAACGAAGTTTATAAAGTTGTGGACGGTAGGATTGAACGCCGCCACTTCTTCCAGGTAACGCTGGTAGCGGTCGATCTGCTTGCGGTAGTACAGCCATTTTTCTCTACGGCTGCCAGGATAGATGAGAAGTTGTGGAGGAATGGTTTGGTTCTCTTCCTCCTGCGCTGCTGCAGCTTCCCACTGCTCCAGGGTTGTCATGGGGCACTCCATCTCTTGATCTGGGATGAACGTCAACTGCTCCGTGTACTGCTGAGCCTCGTTGAGAAACTGCTCGTCGTCCCGCAGTAAAACTTGAAACACCTGGTACTTCATCATCTGGCTACGAAGCTCCATCAGACAGCCGTTCAGTTCCCACCAGATACCACGCTCCTGTGTGCTCTCGTACTGCCGGGCCAAGGACAGGATATGCTGGAGATGGTCATGAAGAGGGGCATACTGCCTGGGACCCAGGTTCAAAATGTCCGTGGTGAGTTCCCCGGCATCAAACAGTGTTCCACCGTATTCGATTGTGCTGCCGTGCATGTAAAATACGATATCTCCATTCATAGGACTTCACCGCCTCTAAAAATTGTCCCACCTGGAAAATAATTGGTCACACCTTTTTCTCAGTCTAACAAAATCTCCGACACAATACAAGCAGAAGGGCATCAGCACCGCCGCTGGTGTCCTTACTTTTTTGTAAAGGGGAATTCGAAATGAAACAATCCATGTACAAACACTACGACGAGCTGCCGCTGTTTCTCAACTCAAAAATTGGGAGCCCCGGCAAAACCCAACGCAGTGGTTTTGTTGGGGAGAGGAGGAGCAGCGGAATGAGTGAGCCCTGCCGTTTGCGGCGGGGCGAGGGATATGGAGCTTGTGACGAAGAGGCAAAGGTGCTGGGTGTGTCAGCGTCCAGTGGGTACGAGTTGATGCACGAACCGGGCTTCCCGATGCTGCGAATCGGCAATCGCATGGTGGTACCCAAAGAACAGTTCATCCAATGGGTGGTGGAACACACGGAGGGAGGTGAGCGCAACTGAATTTGTCTTTGTACCAGCGTGATCCGAAGCGGCATCGCTTCTCAATCCCTAATGAAATCTGGAAGTGGAACCTGAAGCCCCAGGCCTTCGCCACCTTCACCTATCTCTGCTATCTCCACACCCACGGCAAAAAATCCGTCCCGCCCACTGCGGACGAGATCGCATCCAAGCTACACATGAGCAAGGACATGGCCGCAAAGCAACTCACGGAACTCAAACAACGTGGACTGCTGGATCAACATCTGGTTCCAGCGTGCAGGAATACCGGGAAGAATTTCTTCTCTCTGCCCAATGAATTGTTCTTCCTGAATCTCGGTCACGGAGCCATCACCGTCTATGCCTATCTGCTCTACTGTGAAGATCGACGCACCCACCGTGTCATCCCAGCTACCGAACCATTGCCTCGGCGGTGCATCTCACGGTGGCTACTGTGATGAAACACATCGCAAAGCTGGAGGACCGGCAGCTCATCGCTTTGGAACACACCAGCTACCTGGACCGCCACGGCATGAAATGGAACGGCAACAACCAGTACACCATCCTCCCCATCCAAATGACGTTGGACTGTTATTACCAGCAGCAGATGGACCAGCTGGAGAAACAGCGGAAGTGGCAGCAGGCGCAAAAGCACCTGGGACGCAACCCAGAGAAAGCCCCGTGTTCCCCGCTGTGAGGGGCTGTGTGCCCCATTGCAGCACAGGGGAACCCCCTGCCCCGTTCGGCAGCTTTGAAGCGAAATTAGGCCACTTTCGAGGACTCTACGGAGGATGAAGGAAAGAGCAGGATAAAGGCCTGGTGTCACCTGGCCCGCCACAACTGCCCGCAGTGCGGGCAGTGACAGGGGTTTGCGCAGGTTGAAACATGGGGTCAAATCCAGAAAGGAGCGAAAATTCTGCGGTCGTTATCCCGAAACCCTTACTCCCACAACAAAAATACTGGGGTCAACACCCCGAAAGGATGAAATATGAGCAAAAAAGAAAAGTTTCCTCTCTATCTCACGCCAGAGAAAAAAGCACTCCTGGAGCGGCGGCATTCGGAGGATGGTAGCCGGAGTATCACCGCCTTCATCGAAAACGCCATCGACTTTTACCTGGACTATCTCAGCGCCAACAACGCCGGATTGTTTCTCCCCACCTCGGTTCAATCCTATCTGGACGGCAGACTGGATCAACTGGAGAGCCGTATCTCCTCCCTGCTCTTCAAGCAGGCGGTGGAGCTGGACATGGGGCTGAGTACTCTGGTGGACTGCGTTCAGCTGGGTGAAGAATACCTGGAGCGACAGCGCTCCAGCAGCGTTGCCAACGTGAAGCGCACCAATGGACGGCTGCGACTGGAGGAGAAGGTGCGAGATGCCAACGGGAGTGATGACGATTGGCAAGACTGATTGTCAAAAGCCC
>ERZ791922.447-NODE-447-length-26730-cov-3.137619_pt1 | contig 26730 bp, 23 predicted proteins | sample MGYA00510134_ERZ791922 | MGnify/ENA primary metagenome ERZ791922 (study PRJEB30046, sample SAMN00792101) | human gut metagenome | study: EMG produced TPA metagenomics assembly of the A metagenome-wide association study of gut microbiota in type 2...
AATCACGGTACTGTGTTTCCGGAATGACGGTTCAGAATCGTCCGGAATACTCACTCCCCTAGTTTTATTGGGTTTGTTGAAATTCAAAAGTGTATTTTGTGCTCACTTCCTAGTCTTATATTAAAGGACCCCACTTATAAATAACTATCTCAGAAAGTGAGAAAATGCAATTAAACAATTCTCTAAATTTCATTCATTACTATGCATTTCTTCATAAATGTTATAATGCAAAAAATATTAGATTACTAAACCATTTATAGCCAATGAACAATTACCGGTAAATACCACTTCTATAAGTTAGGCTTAACAAATGGTATATCTGATATGCTAACTTTAACATTTCTAAGCCAATATTTACTTTGGCAAAAACGTCTAATTTGCTCAGCTTTTCTTTCTCGATCATAAGTAGGCGCAACTGTAATTCCAACAACTGGAAGTTTCCCTTTGCATAATATCCTCAAATTCTGTTGTCTTGGATTATTTTTTTTAAACCTAGCTAAACGCTTAGCCATCTCAAAATATTTGCTTTCCTGGTCATATCCTTCTTCTATCCAAACAGTGTCTCCAGATTTAGCAATTTCTTTGAATTTGTCGTCTGTAAATTCTGTAATATCTGTAGGACACTTTCCTTTCATTTTCCCCATATTTCCATATTTTATAACCATATAAGGAACCTTGACACCATCATTTAAAGTCCTAAATCGTATACATTTTGATAAATTACTCTTTTCATTCGTAAAAACAAGTCTCGCTTCTTGTTCTTCATTAAAATGCCCATTTTTTAAATACGGCAACATATCTTCTGCTCTAATTTCCGAATCATATTTAAGCTTTTCAATTACTACTTCAAGTCGCCTTTTTACTGTTTCTTGCTCAAATCCATGATTCATGTACAAAACTGGAAGAGGAGTGTTTTCATATATTATGTAATTTCCTGTTGTTTCATAATCTGCATGTAGGACACTATATTCTTGTGTAAAATTCAAATCAAGATTAATTGCCATACCTCCATCATGACAATATCCTCTCCATTGACTCAATTTGTCATTTTTTGTACAGAAACATACTACATAATCATCTCTGTCAATTATATTATCAATTTTTAGCAAGCGCTCTTCCATAGCGTCATTCGAAAATCTAACATTAGTAGCCCAAAAAGAATCGCTATCTAATATGTTGAATGCTGTATCTATAGATGTATAATGCATAAACTCCCCAGATAAATCATTAGAATTATCTAAACTCTCACCGTATTCACGAATCACTTCCCATTTATGCATATATATATTACTTGTCATCGTCTCCCTCTACTTTCTCTTCAAACAGTTCTTCTATTTCCTTAATTATTTTACTTCTGCCTTTTTTCAAAAAGTCTTTCCTCTTATAAATTTTAATTGGTAAGTTCTCATAATTATTTTTATAAATCTCTGTCCAATTGTCTGTAAATTCAATATTTTCTGCTTCTGCAGAGTATAAAAAACACTTATGGCTTTTATTTAAAAAACTATATAGCTGCATTGATATTACCTTTTCTCTTTTCTTAATGCGTTCCACATCACCAGACAATAACGACAGATCTATTCCAACAACACTCTTTTCTTCAATTCCCATTTTTTTTACTAGTTCAGTCATCTGCTTTTCTACTAATGGTTCAGACTGAGCATCATTGTCGCACCAATAATCTTTAATGTCTCTATATAATTTCACATCATCTTCATTTTCTTCGATTAAAGCATATTTCACTGCGTTTTCTACTAAATAATTATTTGTTACAAATGTAGGTCTGTTTGGATTAGGGCCATCTAATTTAAAACAGTACATCGTAAAAAAATCTCTTAGTGCTAATTCACATTCTATTTCTCTTTCTTCTGATGGTAGTTTTTCGCTTTTCATACTGCAATCACCAAATATTATCATTACAGAACGAATCCTTTCTTCTCTGTCAATTTCCTTTTTATCTAATTTCCAAAGTTTTGATATGGCACCTTGTAAAATAAAAAACATTTCGGAAAAATTGTCATCAATCCAATATATTTGTTTCATTTTATCACTCCTTTTTTAATACTGGCAAACGATTCTCAAAATAAAAAGTATCTTTTCCTTCCTTATTGCTATATTTAAAATAGCGGAAAACACATTCAAGCTTATTATTCGGTAAAAGATTTTCAATATATCTTTTAATAGCTAATAATGACATATGCCCATCGACAAAATCTAACGGATCTTGTAATCGATGTTTGATTGATTCATTTAATTTCTCCCAATCATCCATTTTGTATAAGGTCGTATTTACTTGGTTACGGACAATTAAATAATCAATATTATCATCTTCTGATTTTTGGCGAAAGATCTGGACACGGCATTTTTCTTTTTCCATTCTGTTGAACAATTTTTGTAATTCTATATCATCCCTAATCCATTTATATTCCTCTGACTCAACTAATTCCAATTGTTTTTGTACTTCTAATAACCTATCAATCCGAAGCAAAAAATCTGGACGCGTAGACTGAAATTTAATAGCCGAAATTAACATATCAATCATTATACATCTGAAATATTCTAGGTTATAGAACTCGTTATTTTCTCCTTGAATAAACTTAGCTTGTTCAAGCTTGCTATCATATTGAATATCTATAATACTATTTAATAGCTTAAATCTTTCATCCTTATTATCTGGTGATTGATATTTTAAATTAAGTTTAGAAAATATATCCATTTTTTGTGAAAATGGCTCTAATTCATCCTCTTCTTTGCTCGAAGGGATATAAAGTAAAGGACCATTTGCTATTTGCAAATTTTCATCCTGCTCTTCATGAAAACTACGATTGAAGATTTTAGCAATTTGGCCATTTGTATAATTTCTTAGTAAAAGCCAATCTTTTGCTTCTTCAAAAGATAAAACACTATAGTTTTGATGAAATCTTTCCTTATCAACAAATACTTCCAATAAAATGGCATCATCAGCCGTAGTATTATGACTATGAGATTTTTCATGCGACAAAATATTTTTTTCGCCATTTTTTCTCGCATAACGAGCATAAATATCTCCTGCAAAATCTTTCTGCAAATAACGCTGAATTCGATTTCTATAAGTCATAATTTCCCGTAAAATGAGTCCTAAAATAGAGGATGTTTTCCATTTCGGGTTCTGCTGTTCAATGCTAATATAAAGAAACACTCTTCCAATCATCACATTATGATCACGCCCCGGCATTTCGCTTACTGAATTATCAAAAAATACAATAATATATGGTCTCCTTTGTCCCTCAATAACTTCAGTGTCCTCAGATACAAAATATCCTTTTTTTTCAAGCTCAAAACATCCCCTGTTTTCCAAAGCCTGTACTACTCTATTCTTCATACAATATTTAGTTTCGGGGGAGCTTATTTTGCTTGAGTTAATTCTTTCTTCCACAATATCTATTCTTTGAATATGATCAGTAGAAGTTCTTTCATTCATTGTATCAGTAAGAAGCGCAATATTAATCTCTCTTTCCTTAATGCTGAATTTATTACAAATAACATTTGTAATGAGCTTTAATAATTCCTGATACCATTTATTCACTGAATGTACTCCAGTTTGACTATTCTCTTTATTCTTATTACTAAGAAAACTAAAAAGGGCTTCTTCATATTGTATATATAATTCTTTTTTATTATTTTTCGAAAATGGATTTTCATATTGGGTCAAACATCTCATCTGTCTCCAATAATCTTTTTCATCTGACTCTGCCCCTTTCTCATGGTATAATAACTTAGTTTCATTAACATTTTTTTCCAAATTATCAAAATTAATACCAGTATTTTGCAGAAATAACTCATAACAAAATTGATAAAATTGTTTATCCTCTTTTGCCACATTGGAATTTCCAGTAATTACTGAGTATAATGACTGTGGCATAAATGATTTTTTATCACTTTCTAAAAAGTCTTTTTCAAAATCGTCATATTCTTTTCCTGTCATATATAAATACTCAAGCCAAAGTTCTTTTGTTTCATCACTATTATTTGAAACCAGACGATATATATCAGCTGCATAAGCATCCCAAAAAACACTTTTTATTTCCTCTGTTATTTCTCCTCCCAAATTTTTTATATACATATATATCTTTTTTATAGTGCTTTTTCGCATAATGTATGTACTACTCAAATCCGTTAGACCTTTCAAAATATACTTCTGAAAAAATACTAACTTATTTTTCTTATTAATTTCTAAGTGTTGTTGCAAATGTTCCACTAATTTCTCTATTTCTTTAACCCGTTGCTTATTTTTTGCATATAAAAAATCAATATGTCCTGTATTTTGCAAACACTCTGGAACAATATTATCAATTTTCTCACCTATAAATAATTCAGATAATAAGATCATGAAAGTATAACACTGTCTTTTAATTGTAAAATCATAGGAAATAAAAGGTCTGCAAATAGTCTTAAGTAGTGCTTGAACCCCGTTTAATCCTTTCTCTTCAATTAGCAGTTTTTCAAAACCATATGCGTTTCTATCTTTATTAGCTTCATTATCCAAAATCCAGCTTGATATATTTAAAATAACATCATAAGCGTCTCCCATTTTAGAAAAATTTTTCTGCTTAATCAACGCATTCTGCATTACATGAGAAAAAATAAACATTTGATAGGATTCTTCTCCATACATATTTACCATTTTTTCACGGTTATCATATTCTTTCTTCTCATAGCTATATCTTTTTTTCATCCAATACGAAGCCATACTTTTTGTAGCACTACGCTTAAACATTTTTTCAGCGCTCTGTTCCAGTTTGCATCCTATACACGAATCTCCATGTGAGCGAGTATTTGATACATCAATATGTAAAAATGACAAAAAATTCTCCCCAGAATCATTTACATAATTCTTTTTTGTATCGTCTGAAAGTCTATCCACAAGTACAAATATTTTACTAAACACGTTTGTTGAATAAGTATTTTCAGGAAGCAATGATTGAAGCAACCCATTAGCTTTTTGAAGAGTCTCTCCAGTAACGATTGTATCGTCAACAAAATAAAATTTCACTGGTTGATACTCGGATTCTTCTTTATTTTGATATAATTCATCTATCATTCTTTTTAATGCCGCATGTTCACATACAAAATTACTCCGAAATTGTTTATCAACATTAATAGACACAATTTCAGCAAAACCTTTGAAATAATACATATTTACATATTGCGCAAATCCAACGTTAGTATTATGTTCTGGAGAGAAAATAATATGTAATGTAGGTATGTCAACACCTTTATCAAGTTTTTTTATTTCTAGCAACCAACTACGGACCATACTCTTTACATTATAAAAATATTTTTGCGTATCAATATAAAATTGATAATGATTTTTTCTTCTGCATATATGACCATAAGCTACGCAATCTTTTAATTTTAAGAATTTAGCACATAATTCATTCGTAATTATTATTGGTTTATCTTTTCCAACTTTTTTATATCGAATCTGCTGCGTCGGAACTGTAGATGTAGGATCTGTTTCGACTAGCGGGACTTCATTAATCACAAACTCTGGATAACATAATTTACATTTTAATGGATCGTGCCATACAACCTCTGATTTTATTAAATAGTGAATAGAATTATTTCCAGCATTTTTCAGTGAAGCTAATTTAGTCTCAATATCATAATTTTTCACTTTTTTCCAATATCGCTTTTCAATTTCGGAAGGTAATACACAATTTTCTAATATTTTACCATTATTATCAACTACCCAAAAAACAGTATAGTTTACTGCAATTGACACTTTGCCTTTTGATTTATTACTAACAGAAGAAACAAACTTTCTCCACATTTTATTAAATGTTGTTAATGTCGAACTAATAGGAACAATCTGTATAATTTTTACATTTTCCTCTAATTGGAGGCGATTATCCTCATCAATTTTTCCGGGAAATCTTTCAGGAGGTAATCCAAAATACATCTGAGTTTCTTCAGATTCTAGCATAAGATTGTGTTGAAAAGATGCAAATGCTACTCTACTTTTTGCCCCTATACTTCCATTTTCACATAACACTCTCCTATATTCTTCTAAAATCTCTGTAACTGAGGTAAGAATTGCTTTGGAATAAGATGCATATCCATAAAAGAGTAATGAATCATTTTTTAAATCTATATTCCCACATTGATCCATAGATTTTTCCAACAGGTATCGTAATAGTAAAAACGCAATTCTGTTTGCTATAGCGGTACGATAAAATAAAAATGACATTTCGTAAAATGATTCGATATGTACTTTACTGCCCAAGCGCATATGTGTATCATTTAACTTGTAACCTATAATAGCTTCATCCAAAGCTCCTTCTGCCATTTCTCGTAACTGCTTTTCAAATAAAGTTATTTTATCTTTTTCCGAACAATGAAGTATTACATCAAAAGGCATAACGCGCATACCTTCATCTATATTTTCATCATTGTAATTATTAAATGACAAAACATCTTTTAATTCAGCTGCATATTTACACTCACTTTTTTCAAATCCAACAACTCCATGCTCGATAGATAATACATAAGAATTTTCAATTGCTTGTGCAAAATCTTTTCCTAACATGATAATTCTTTTTATTGGTTGTCCAATATTACACTGTTCTTGTAAACATAATTGAAGATTCTTTGGAAATTTTTTTACGCTAAATTGAACACAAATTCTTCGAAAAGCTTCTATAAATCCTTCTGGCAGATTAGTCATAGCAATATACAGCAATACACCTTTATCAGAAATTTCTTCCAATGCACCAATTATCCCCTTAAGACAAACCTCAATTCTATCGTAATCATAAAAATACTCTATTCCCACCGCTTCACTAAAATCATAATTAATTACATATTTTGAAAATTTATTACTTTCGAGCTTTTCAAGAAGCATATCTATATATTGAGATAACTTTCGTTTCCAATATATCGTCCATAATTGAACTAAACCAAATTTGCTTTTTGCATTCAGGATAGAATTTTCTTGTTCAGTAAAACCTTTATTGACTATAATCTTTTCCCGTTTCTCTTCATATTCCAAATAAATTGCATAACTTTCATAGTCTTCGTTTACTTGATTTGACTGGTTTAATTGTCCGATACCTATTGGACCTAATTTTTGTGATATTCCAACTGGAAATAGTATAGAAAACTGTGTTCCAGGAATTACATTTTTATTATCATCGTATATTGAATTTATAGATGTACCACTTTCATTTACATCTGAATACGCTTTGTAAAAAAACTTTCTTTTATCAGCTAATATATATTCTTTTGTACTAATTACTTTTACAGAAGCACCACATTTTTTTGCGACTAAAGAAAACTGACTCAATCCGATATGTGCAATTAAATCATCTCTACGAAAGTGAAGCCACTCATCTTTCGCATCCGAATCTCCAAATTCTGAGAAAAAATTTCGTAAATGTATCCTATTTGTATTCATAATTAGTTCTACATGCCCTTTTAACTCTCGTTTTTCATTATGATACTTTTTATATTCATTTAATTCATTCTCAAGATTTGATGTAAAATTCTCTATTAGATCCTCACTCTCATTCAAATCAGATATGATTACCTCTAATGCTTCATCACGTTTTCTATCAAAAACTGTGTTCGGGAACCGTACAGCAATTCTATTGTGAAACACATTTATTTCCTCTTCCTTTTTCTTTGTATGCAGATAAAAAGAGAAAAAACACTCCTGTCTAACCGTATGTTGAATTGCATTTTGAATAATCTGTTTTATTCCTTGTGTTAGTTCATTTGAAGTATTACACAAATTTTTACACAAATTCCGAAAATTTTGATAAGACTTTTCATTTATATAGAGTAAAAATGCAAATAGTGCAAAATGCATAAGGCATAAATTAGGAGTATTACGAAGTACTTGATAAATAACACTTTTCATCTTTTCTACTTCTAATGAATCACTTATATTCTGTCTTAATACATTTTTTATTCGCTTCACACTTGTCTCAGCAACAAAATCTTGCATAGCTATATTAGGATCTTCATGATTAGCATTTCTAAAACGACGGTTTGTTTGTAAAGAAAATAGTTCTTCCAATTTATCATTTATTGGATATGAAAATAGTTGTTCATATTTTTCTGCATTTATTAACAGAAGTGGAAAAAAATTTTTATACTGTTTAACATGATGGAAATCTAAACTTGAAACTAAAGTTCTATTTTTTTCACACTTTACTCCATAAATAACTCCCGTATAGCGTTTAGAGAGTAATCTTAAATAATGCGAGGTATTAATATATGTATCAAAATCAACCTCTCCTACAGAATTTGAAAAAGGATATAATTCACCTGTATACGGAACCATAAACACAGTTAACCGTCTTTTGTTTCCATATTCTGACAATAATAATATATCTAACCTTTTTAGCAACATTGCCAAATACTGCAAATTTATAAATTCACCTGAGCTCCATTCATCACTTTCTTTAACACTTTTCTCCCCGAAATGAATTCGCAAATGATATCTCACTTGTCTATTTGAAGAAAGCAAATAATTTATATCATCTTTAGCAAAAGTATGTTTATTTAACACTTGAGATTTCTCTTTTCGCCCTTTTTCTGAAAGATTCATAGGTTCTTCAAGGTATCTTGGCGAGAAATTAGCTTTAACGCTTCCAATTGAAACATCAATTATTTTAGTAATTTTTTCTAATTGACTCTTACAATCAGTTGATTTCTTTTCCTCTATCAGTTTAATAAACTGCAAACATGCTGCATAATCTTTTTGTTTGTTATTGAGATTAAATATACAAATAGTAGTCATGTGCTGTTCTCCTTTGTGTATGTTAAAATTGATTTCAAGTAAAACTAATTTTTCCACATAATATTAAAAAAGGTAATAAGTTACCCCCAAACTTATTACCTAATTCCAATTATATAAAACACCACTTTAGTAATATATCATATTTGTATATTATTTACAATATTTTCATCATATTTACATATATTATATACGTTTTCGTTAATAACAAAAGTGCCTCTTCCTTTTTTTCATCAGATATGGAATTTACTGTTTCCAAATCATAGAATTTATTTTAAAATATTCTGCACAATAGATTTGTTGCTTAGTCCGGCCACCTCTCAAACAGGAAGTATTCTATTATAACTGCAAAGTAGAAACATATAGATCTTAAAACCGTTATGTCATCAAACATTTCCTCTATTCTTTCTGATTCTTTAAGGCCATTGCTCGGGAATAGCATAAAAACTATACAACGATATCAAAAGAGGTCAGGAATCATCTTGTTTAAAAAAACGTCTCTTTGGGCAAGTCTTTTAATTACTGTGCTCTCCGCCATGAATGTGACATCTTTCAGGTCTGTCAGCCCTGCGTTAACTGTTCCAGACGACCCTGCATGTTTTGCGGCAGATGCCTTGCTTCCTATATTCCTTACAAGAGGAGAACTGCCGCAGACTCTCCAGGCCGCCCTATGCCTACAACGGTTGCGAAAAGAAAAAGAACTGTACTCTAGAAAAAAAATTCTACCGAGCTTTATCCGCGCAGAAAGAATACGGACTTACCCGTTCAGAAGCCTAATCCAGCTTTGCTAATTCCAACCTTAAATTAAAATATTTCGCAATTTAAAAGGCATGACTTTTTCAAATCATGCCCCAAACACTTTTCAACCTATAAATTCAAATTTTCAACCCACGTCTGAACATCCTCTTCGGAAGCACTTGACCGGAATCTCTCACCCTCTAACCAGTTGCCTGTTCCTGCCATTTCCTCTAACAGTTGTCCGCTATCTCCTATTCCAGAAGACGCCGATGTACAGAATGGAATTACCGTTTTTCCAGTAAAATCATTATTCTCAATAAACTGATTTACCGGCCATGCAGCTACTTGCCACCAGATAGGATAACCCACAAAAATATTTTCGTACTCATCAAATCCTTCTACCGTCGTAGAGACAAGTTCCACATCTCTCAGGCTCTCATCTGCATATTCCTGAGATACACGACTGTTCTCATCATTATAATTCAAATCCTCATCTGTATAAGGCTCTACCGGCTCCAGCTCAAATAAATCTCCTCCTGTAGCATCTGCAATGTAATTTGCCACTGCTTCGGTATTTCCTGTTGCGGAATAGTATACCACCAGCGTTTTTCCATCTGATGCACCGCCGTCTGATGTATTCTCCGTATTCGCTTCTGTATCTGAACTTGTTTCATCTGCAGACTGATCTGACTGTGCCGTACTGTCACTCTGATCCTGAGTATCTTCTGAAGCACCACATCCACTCAGCAAACCTGCTGTCATAACACCTGCAATAAGTAATGATAATAATCTCTTTTTCATGCTTAGAGTCTCCTTTCACTCTTTCTTGATCTATATCATCGCTATACACAGTATGTCTTTCTATTTGTGTATAGCGTAGTTTTCTACCTCATTTTTCAAACGCTATACACTCTATACACGGGCAAAACCCTGCTCCAGTTTAGGGAATCCAAGCAGGATCCTGTCATATGCAGCGATATCCGCGTCCTTGTCTGCAAGCTCCGGTCGGAATGAACGGTCATTCATCTCCACGGAACTGCGGGATTTCTTATCCATCCAGTTCAGGTCCGCCTGGGTATAGGGCACGGCAGGCCTGATCTCATACAGATCCGCTCCCGCTGCCTGTGCCAGATTCTTTGCTGTTCTCGCTGTTGTGCCGCTTGCCGAAAAATATGCTGTCAATGTCTTACTCATACTATCGATCTCCTTTTCTTTTTCCTGAAGAATATTATAGATCTTCTGTCTGATGCTGTCTAATGCCTAGATTTCATCCGGTGCCATGCTTTTTCTGTATTACCTTTTCCGGTATCCATGGCTCTCATTTCTTCCATCTCTTCCGGAGTCAGCTCGAAATCGAAAATGCAGATGTTGCCCGAGATCCTCTCCGGCTTCGTGGACTTGGGCAGTACGATCAGCCCGTCCTGTACCTCAAAGCGCAGCAGGATCTGTCCGGCGTCTTTGTGATACTTCTCTGCCAGCTTCTGGACAACCGGATGAGAAAGAAGCTGCGGGTTGCCGTGTCCGAGCGGGAAGTATGCTTCGATCTTCACATCATCTTTCTCAAGAAGCGCGCGCAGCTCCCTCTGCTGGAAGAACGGGTTGCACTCCACCTGGTTGACTGCCGGGATAGTCTCAAACTGCGGGACATATTCCTTCCAGATCTTCGGCGTCATGTTGCTGACTCCGATGGATCTTAACTTTCCTTCTGCTTTCGCCTCTTCCAGCGCCTTCCACGCGCCTGCCACATCGCCGTAAGGCTGATGGAGAAGATAGAGGTCAATATAGTCTGTGCCAAGATTTGCCAGGGACGTCTCGATTCCTTTCTTTGCCGCCTCATAGCCGTAATCCTGGAGCCAGAGCTTGCTGGTGATGAAGATCTCGCCTCTTTCGATCCCGCTGTCTTTTACCGCTTTCCCTACATCAGACTCATTCATATAAGCTGCCGCTGTATCAATATGACGGTATCCGGCTTTCAGCGCCGCAAGGACCGCATCATATGTCGGTCCGTCATTCGGGATCTGGAAGACTCCGAATCCGACTGCAGGTATCTGATTGCCGTCATTTAATTTTACTTCCATCATGTTCTCTTCCTCCTGTTCTGTTTCTTGTGATTGTCTTCTATAACATTAAGCATTCAATTGCTGCTCTATTCCATATTCTGCTCCCAGAAATCGACTGCATTGTTGATCCAGCCTTCTGCCACAGTCCCTTCTCCCAGACTGAACCCGTGCCCCAGGCCGTCAAACACTTCGATCCGGGCATCCGTTCCGTCTGCCTGTATCCGGCTGATATAATTTTCCATGGACCGGTACGAAGCGATCCCATCCCTGGTTCCCACACAGGCGTAAGTGGGAGGCTCATTTCCAGTCACCTCGGACAGCCCTGTATACTGCATGATCACTGCCCCAGGAGCCGGATATGCATCCTCCTCGGAAGCTGCCTGATCCTTCAGATAGTTGGTGATCTCCATTGTCCTGTCCGGGTTCACGTTGTTGTACCAGACCAGGATATCTCCCACGTCCTGAAGTTCAAGATCCTCGCTTATCGTCCGGTCCACAGGAAAGATCAGCCTGCCGTAATCCCCGAACACCGGATCATTCATCACGTCCGTGACCTTTGTATTTAATGTATAATCCCCAGCGCTGCCTGACGTACCTTCTGACTCACTTCCTTCCGGAGCAGCCGTTTCCCCTCTGTCCTCTGTCTGTCCGCTGCATCCCGAGGCAGCCAGGCAGAGCGCCAGACAGACCAGCAGTACAAATACTTTCACTTCTACTCTCCTCAGCTCAGCGATTTTCCATCTTTAAATGCATTTCCCACCTTTTCTCCCAGGCGGTAATATCCGTAATGAACCGTGTCATATGTGATCGGGCTGAATTTCTCCAGGCTGAGTTCTCCGTCATCGCCGAGCACGCTCTCGTCAATACTCACATTGACGATCCGCCCGAGGAATTTGGACCCTCCGATCACATCCACAAGCTCGCATTCCAGCGTCAGAGGAAGTTCATTGATGACCGGCGCATGTACAAAAGAGCTTTCCGTGGTGGTGAAGCCGGCTTTTTCCATCTTCCTCTCCTCTTTATTGGCAGAGACAACGCCCACATAATCACATGCTGTCATATGCTCCACGTCCGCCACGCTGACTGTGAATGCCTTCTGTTATATTGTCACATGCTGGTCGTTTGCCTGTACGATCTCCGTCAGCCGGATATGTCCGTTGTGGTAACGGGCGGACGGATTCTTCTCAGGGATCGTCAGGCGGATCGCGTTCTTCGGGCAGTGATGGACACACGCCATACACATCTGACAGTTTTCCGCCGTGTGGACTGCCCGTTGATCGTCTAAATAAATACACCCTGCCGGGCATACTCTGGTACAGATCCCGCAGCCGATGCATTCCTCTGTGACCTTGTATATGTTTTTCCAGAGACCGGCAGGATTCCCCGCCTGTCTGGCGAGGAACTGCCTGTGCCATTCCCGGTCCTCCTCGGAGACGGGCTGGATCCACTTTCTGCGGGAATCAATATCTGCCTTTATCTCTGCGATATGCTCATCTACCCTTTTCTCCGGATCTATGGCAATCTGTTCTTTCATGTCAAAGCCGGGCAGGAAATTATCCACCATTTTCAGTGTATTGATATAATCGGCTCTTTTCCCGCCTGACTCAAGCTCCTGCTCTGCCAGCTCCGCGGCTCCGCCGTGAATGTTGCCGTATGTCAGGACCAGATAGAAATAATCTGTACGGAATTCTGCCTTTTTCAGAAACTCCTTTACCATAGCGGGCATCTCGTGTCCATATACCGGGCAGACAATGCCGATGCTGTCTGCCTCAAATGTCAGCCGGTCCCTATGGATGGCCTGCGGGATACTGATCAGCTCCGGATCCAGCTGCTTTGCCGCATAAAGGCTGTTCCCGGTTCCTGTAAAATAGAAGATCATCGGTCAGTGATCTCCTTTTACATCAGTCGTGAACTTTCATTGTGTGAAGCATTTTCACGAATGCCGGGTCATCATGGTTTACGATCTCGCTGTGTCCGAGATCCAGCTTCGCGATCTCTGCCATATCCTCATCACTGAGTTCAAAATCCCAGATATCCATATTCTGCTCCATGCGGTCTTTATGCACGGATTTCGGAATCACCACAACGCCTCTCTGCACATTCCAGCGAAGCGCTGTCTGTGCCGCGCTCTTTCCGTACTTCTCTCCAATCTTTGTAAGCACCGGATGAGTGAAGATCCCGTGGTTTCCTTCAGCGAACGGTCCCCATGCCTCCGGGATGACGCCGTATTCTTTCATTAATGCAAGCGCGTTCTCCTGCTGGAAGAACGGGTGCAGCTCCACCTGATTGACAGCAGGGGTTACTTCCACTGTCTCGCACAGATCTGCCAGACGTGCCGGGTAGAAGTTACATACGCCGATCGCTTTCAGCTTACCTTCTTTGTACGCCTCTTCCATAGCGCGGTAAGCGCCGATGTAATCTCCCATGGGCTGATGAAGCAGGTACAGGTCCAGATAATCAAGCCCCAGCTTGTCAAGCGATGTCTGGATCGCCTGTTTTGCAGCCTCATAGCCCGCGTCCTGTACCCAAAGCTTTGTAGTGATGAACAGCTCTTCACGCTGAACGCCGCATTTTGCGATGGCTTTTCCCACTGCCTCTTCATTCATATAAGCTGCCGCTGTGTCGATCAGACGATAACCGCTTGCGATCGCGTCCAGCACTGCCTGCTCGCACTGTGCCTGATCCGGCACCTGAAACACTCCGAAACCTTCCATCGGCATTTTTACTCCATTGTTTAATACTGCATATTCCATAGTAATTGTCCTCCTTTTTTCTTTCTATGATAATTATAAAAAAGTCCTTCAAAAAAGTACAATATCAATCCCGCAATGTGCTATACTGTAAATGAATACTGAATATATACTGAAACCACATCAAAGGAGAGAGACCAATGATCGAATTATACCAGTTAGAGCAGTTTACAGCCTTTGCACAGTACGGAACCTTATCCAAAGCCGCGGAAGAGCTGCACATATCCCAGCCCACATTGATGCGTGCTATGCAGAAATTGGAATCTGAATTCAGCATCCCCCTGTTCAGACGCTCGAAAAACAAGCTGGAGTTCAACGAAAACGGCCTCCTTGCCGCAGAGTATGCCCGCAGAGTTCTTGACCAGTCTCAGAATATGCTGGAGAGGGTGCGCGCATTTGACCGCGCGAGCCGCACGATCTCCATCGGCTCCTGCGCTCCCATGCCCCTGATCACAGCCGTGCAGAATGCCGCCCGGCAGTATCCCAGCATGACCATTTCTTCAGAGTGCAAGGACTGCGAGCCTCTCGTGGAAGGTCTGCGGACAGGTCTTTACCAGATCATCATCCTTCCTTATCAGCCGGATGACGAATCAATGGTCTCCATGAAATCAGGAACGGAGACTCTGTTTTTCGCGCTTCCTCCCACTCATCGCTTTGCGGACAGGGACGGGCTTTATATGGGAGAGATGGACGGAGAAAACATGCTTCTGTACGAAGACATCGGTTTCTGGCGCAGTCTCCCCGAAGAAAAGATGCCGCATTCCCGGTTTCTCGTGCAAAACGAACGATTCGCCTTTGAAGAGCTCATTGCTTCCTCTGTCCTGCCTTGTTTTATCTCTGATGTCACAATCGCATCAGACGGGGAACCCAAAGACCGGGTTGTCATCCCGGTCCTGGATCCCGAGGCAAGCGTGGCTTATTACACGGTGTGTCTGAAGAGCACGCTGCCTAAAGTCCGAAAACTGTTCACATGAAGCCGGCTCTCCCCTGTTCACTTTTTATCTGATATCCTTGATCCGCCGAATACTTCTGACATGGGAACCGTATCCAGCATCCGGTCCAGGTCCTGTACTTCTTGTTCTGTCAATTCCACGTCCGCTGCCTGCGCGTTCTCGATCAGACGCCCGTATTTCCTGGTACCCGGGATCGGCACGATCCACGGTTTCTTCGCCAGCATCCAGGCAAGGGATATCTGCGCGGGCGTCGCGTTTTTCCGGTCCGCCATCTCTGTGAGATACTCGATCATCTCCTTGTTCTTATCCATTCCCTCCGGGGAGAACTGCGGCATCACGCCGCGGTAGTCTGTCCCTGCATCGAATTTGGAATCCTTGTTATATTTTGCAGACAGGAACCCGTTCGCCAGCGGGGAAAATGCAACGAATCCGATCTGAAGTTCCTCCAGCACCGGGAAGAACGCTTCATAATCTCTGTACATCATGGAATACCGGTTCTGCACTGCCGTGACCGGGCAGACTGCATGAGCCTTTCTCAGCGTGGCTTCATCCGCTTCCGAAATGCCCCAGTGGGTGATCTTGCCCGCTCCGATCAACTCTTTCATGGCTCCCGCGGTCTCCTCTATGGGGACATTCCGGTCGATCCTGTGGATATAATACAGATCCAGATGATCTGTCTGAAGCCGTTTCAGCGAACCTTCCACGGACTTTTTGATGGTCTCCGGCCTGCCGTCCGGGATCAGAGGCTTATTGACCTCAGTGGAATCCTCGTCAAACCGGATCCCGCACTTGGATGCCAGAACGATCCTGTTCCGGTACGGTTTCAATGCTCCTCCCAGAAGTTCCTCGTTGTCATGCGAATTCTCGGGTGTGCCGTAGACTTCCGCGGTGTCAAAGAACGTATATCCTTTATCCACAGCTTTGGAGAGTAGTTCTGTCATCTCCTTTTTGTCCGACGCCGGGCCATATGCATGGCTCATGCCCATACATCCCAGGCCGACTGCGGACACCTCCAGATCTTTTCCTAAAATTCTTGTTTTCATTCTGTGCGCCTCTTTCTATCTTATAATATTTATCTGACTGCTTTTCCTGCTTCAAATGCCTCTGTATACGCCGGAGTGTTTTCTACTTCTCCCTTCTGATACACGCCTTCTCCGTAGATCTCGCCTTTTACGACTGCTCCCGGAAGACAGTCCGTAAAGCCCCTGAGCGCGTCCATGGTTCTCTCCATGGAACGTCTTCCTGCCGCGGCTGTGGCGATAAAATATACATCCTTATCCCTGATCTCCGTATAGCGTGGCAGCGTCCGGTCGATCATCGTCTTCAGCTGGCCGTCCATGGAATAGAAGTAGACTGGTGTGGCAAGGACAAGGACATCTGCCTTCACCATCTGATCCAGCAGTTCTTCCATATCGTCCTTCTGGACACAGACGCCTTTCCCCCTGCATCCGTAACATGCCATGCAGGGGCCGATCTTTAAGGATCGGAGAAATACCTTTTCCACTGTGTTCCCCGCCGCTTCCGCTCCTTCCCGGAAACGGTCGCAGAGAATCTCCGAATTTCCTCCTTTCCTCGGACTTCCTGATATGATCAATACTTTCTTGCTCATTTTTCTTTTCCTCCTGTTTTTTCTTCTTCTATTATAGGAAAAACGAGTATCCCGCAGAATACTCGTTTCGTTTTTCAGTATTAACCTGCGGGTTTTTCCTCCCGCTTCACATGCCGTATCATCCCCAGTACGGATGCATTCGCATTGATCACAGTCAGCTTGATATCCGGATGCATGTTCTGGAACACGCGGAATACCTCATCGGCAAATCCCTGCCCCATAAACCCGATCCCGCGGAAATCAAATATGATCTCACGGAACTCATCCAGCCTTCTCAGGATCCGCCTTGCCTGCGATCTTGCCACCGGGTCCCCCAGGGGGCACATATCTTTCATCGGGATCAGCGTCCTGACAAAGCCCTCCTCCAACGGCGCGAACTCATCGAACACTTCCCTTGACGTCCTCTTTGACTCATTCTCCAGCTTCATCACTGCCATAGTTCCTATCCCCTCCAGCTGTGTATAATAAGAGATCAGATGGGACCGGACGAACCGGTCTCTGTCGCCGCAGCGATATGAATAAACCGTATTCTCCGACCAGACGGCGAATTCAGAGAGCATCTTCGACACAAAGAAAATCCCCTCCCCGGAATGCCTGTCCGGGTCCGTAGTCAGCCTTCCCTTGTATAATTCCAGAGCCGCCTGCTCCCTGTCAATCTCCACTCCGTATTTCTCACCGGCATATTTCTGAATATTCCGGAAAATCCCTATTCCGTCATCCGCAATTGATATCTCCGTATACAGCGCGTCCTTTTGTATGGCAAATGTGATCTGCTCCCCTGCGGAATGATCGATGGCATTGTTCATGATCTCTGTAAACGCATAATACCAGATGTCCTGCACATTGCGGGGAAGCTCCGCAAGAAACAGCATGATCTTCTCCCAGAACAAAGCGTCTTCCTCCAGTGTCCCGTCATTTTTCATCTGCCACCGGGAGGATACCGTCACAAGCTGATAACCGGTGCGGGCTTTGCTGTCTTCCCGGATGATTTCTTTTTCCAGACATTCTTTTATATACCGCCGCACAGATGTCTCTGAGATCCCAAAGTTCTCCGCGGTCTTTTTTATAAACCCCGAGTCATCACAGCGGATCTTATCAAGCATATATGCCCGGATCGCTTTCCGCTTTTCCTCTGTAAACGACATGTTATCACCTTATTTCATATTTTTACAACTATATTTTCTATATATCTAACTATAACACGTCATTTTTCTGTACACAAGCAGATTTCAGAAACACTCCCTGAAGATCTCCAGGATTTCCTCCGCCTCCAGCTTCCGGTACGCCCCCGGAGAATAATGGCAGGAGTCCGCGATCTCCTTAAGCTGGCCCTGACCCTTGATCCCGATCTCTCTGAGCCTCGCGGGCAGCCCGGTCTCCCGGATCAGATCCGCCAGGGCATCGATCCCTGCCTCTGCCAGTTCTTCTCTGTTTCTGCCCTCCTCATGGATCATCCATACATTCCAGGCGAATCTTACGAACTTGTCGAGCCCGTCCCTGTAAATATGACGGTAATAGACCGGCTGCAGGACAGACATCCCCTGGCTGTGGCTGCATCCCGTATATGCGCTGAGCTGATGTTCCATCAGATGACAGGCAAAATCGCACCTCTTCCCCAGCTTGATCAGGCGGTTCTCAGACATCGCAGAATCCCATAGAAGATTGCTCCGTGCTGCATAGTCTTTCGGATCACGCACTGCCTGCCTGATGTTTTTTATCACGCTTCGCATCAGGGCTTCTGATATCTCATCCGATACATTCTGCTCGTCCGGCTCGCTGAAATACGTCTCCATCATGTGCGAGAGGCTGTCAAATGCCCCTGACACCATCTGCCCTCCAGGCACGCTGAACGTATACGCAGGATCCATAAGAGCAAATGCGGGATTACATTTCGGATAGTCATGACCGGTCTTTACTTTCTGCTCTTCATTGGTAATGACAGCGGCGCCGTTGCACTCGCTTCCTGTCCCCGCGGTAGTAACGATCACGCCCACGGGAATGGGCTCAAAATCAATAATCCCTCTTCGTTCCCAGAAGTTCTTCCACGCGTCTCCCTCATACCGCGCCGCAAGAGAAACCGCCTTGCAGCAGTCCATGACAGAGCCTCCTCCCACGCCCAGGATCATTTCCGTCTTTTCTTCTCTTGCAAGCCTGACCCCTTCCATGACCTTCTGATAAGTCGGATTGGGCATGATCCCCGGGAATTCTGTCACATGCTTTCCCTCTTTCATCAGGATATTCAGGACTTCATCATAGATTCCGTTTCTCTTGACAGAGCCCTGCCCGTATGCCAGCATGATATTCCCGGCATCTCTGACCAGGCAGGCAAGGAATTCTTTTACACACCCCTGTCCGAAATAAACTTTTGTCCTGTTTTCATAAATAAAGTTATTCATTCCCCGAAAGACCTCCTGTACTTCTAACTGATTTCATTATAAAAAAAGGAGACCTCTCACAGAAGTCTCCTTTAGTTTCCCAGTCAATACCTTTCGCTTTATACCCTGCCCGCGGCATCCGGCTGCGCAAGCGCCTTTTTCACGCCTTTGAGAAATCTCTTGACCAGATCCGACGGCTCCGGGGAATACAGGATGCCGTAAGGGATCGTATATTTCCATTCCACGGGAATGATCTTCAGCAGCGGATGCGCATCCTTCCAGTTCTCCACTGCCATTAGGATATCATCGCTGTTCTCGCAGCGGTTAAATATTTCCATACTGTATATATCAAAATCAATCACATGGATCTGCGGATGATTTTTCCAGATATCATCCCTGAGCTCGTCCACATAGTTGCTCCATCCTCGGTGCATCATAAGGAAATTCTCCCCATGCAGGTCCTGAAAAGTCAGGACCTCTTTGTCCGCCAGACGGTGCGTGGCAGACACCGCGCAGCAGATCCTCTGCCTGGACATTTCCATCCCCGCGCACTGCCGGAGCTTCAGCATGGTCTCGTCAAAGATCCCCGCCACCACGTCAATGTTCGTCCCAAGATTTCTTAAGATCTCCCGCGCGCTCTCCTGGCTGTTCATAAAGGGGATCATCTGCAGTTTGATATCCGGATAGTCCTTCTGAACCTTGGTCCACTCCTGAAGCAGCGGCGCCGCCGGAGTCATCGGAGAGATCCCGACGCGGATGATATTGTCCTTTTCTTCCATGGCTTTCTTTGCCCGCTCCACGGACTCTTTGCAGTACTGGATAATATATTTCGCGTCTTTGTATAAAGATTTCCCTGCCTCTGTCAGCGCCAGGCTTCTGTGGGTACGGACGAATAGTTTCAGATCCAAGTCTTTTTCAAGGAGGTTGATCTGCTTCGTCACAGCAGGCGGAGTAATGTACAGAGCTTCCGCTGCCTTATTAAAGCTTCCCAGATCTGCCACAACGATAAATGTCTCAAGCTGCAGGTTGTACATGGATCAGTCTCCTCCTTTTACCCGTTCGTTTTCTGTATAAATAAAACTATAATTCAGCTTTTTTTATCTGTCAATACGGATAAAAGCAGTCTTTTTTATTGTTTTTTATCTGCTGAACAGCCAGCCCATGATATCTTCATCGGCTGCAAACAGGTTCCCGCCGCCATGCTGGTTCGTCATGCCCTGACTCTCAAAATACTCTGCATCCTTTATATCCAGCACAAGCAGTTCCCTGATCTCCTCATCAGAAAGCCCCGCCTCCCGGTACAGCCCGTACAGGTTCTCATAGGCTTCCTCTGACGGTTCAGATCCATAATATTCATCAGATTCCCCGACCACGATATAGACCGGCGTCCTGCTCTCCACCACTGGCTCATATGCGCCGTCCCACCGGGAACTGCACTGAAGATACGCGGTAAAAAGCTCAGGCCGCTTTCCCATTACCTGGGACATGGTTTCCCCTCCGCCGGAATAGCCTTCTGCATACACTCTTGATTCATCAATGTTATAATTGGCAAGAAAATATTCCGCAAGCGCGATGGTCTGGTCCGCTGAAGTCTCTCCCCAGTCCTCAAGCTGGGGCGCAGCGATGATCATGTCCGGTATGTACTCCCTGGCAGTAAATCCGAAATCTTCGCTGTACAGATTCACCCCCACGCCCTGGAAATACAGTCCTTCATACCCGGGCAGGGTGAAGAAGAGCGCATAAGGCTCGCTGCCGTCATAGCTTTCAGGCACATACAGGTTATAATGGATCTCCCCCTCGCTTTCCGAATGCAAGACATTGTCAAGGATGAATCCCCGATACTCTTCCGTTCCCTCTGTGACGAAATCCGTCTGTCCCTGCACATCTCCGGCGTCCCCGCCTGCTCCCCCCTGCACTTCTTCCTGTCCGTCTGCCCCGGCAGCCGGCTGACTTGCTTCCTGAGAGCCATTGTCCGTATTTCCGCATCCGCTTAACAGGATCACGCATCCGGCAAGAAGGATGCCCGCCACTTTTTCTTTATATACTTTTGTCACTGCCCCTCACCGCCCGGTTCCCCTGTGATCAGCCATGTTTTCATTGATATTTCCACCTCTCAAAATCGAAAAGGCAAAGATAACCCTGCTATCCCTGCCTTTTACGAATCCATATTTTCAGAATCTCTATTCTCAGAACTTATTGTTTCAGAACTTATATATTCGCAGACAGCATCCCCGGCTTACATGCATTCCATCAGGATGTCATAGATCTCATCCCGGCTCAGCTCTCTTGGCCCGCATTTGATCACATTACACGTATCCGCCACATTTCTTAAAAGTTCCGGCGTGATCTCTGCTTTTGAATTCAGCTCGCCCATCTTCGTCGGCAGTCCGCACTCCCTGATAAAGTCAGCCAGTGCCTCTACGCTCTTCTCTGCCGTGTCAACGCCAAAGACTTCTTTTCCGAATTTTGCGAATTTCTCCTCTGCGTCCTTCACCGAAATATACCTTTGTCGCATATTCATACACGAACTTCTGCATGATTGATCTCTCCTTTCTTATCTGAGATCATTATAAGGTGTTTTGCGTTTTGATTGAAGAAACAATAAGTTCCAGTGTATATACCTTGAGGTTTTCTCTCTGTATCACAGCATTTCAAATATTTCAGGGAACACTTCCACGCTCCGTTTCAGGATACCCTTCATATAGGCGATCGTGATCCCATAGTTGGTCATTGGCACGCCCTGATCCTCCGCACATTTCAGCCGATACTTCATTTCCCGCTCATTCAGCATACACCCGCCGCAGTGGACTATCATCTTATACTTTGTCAGGTCATCCGGGAACTCGGTCCCTGACGTTGTCTCGATGCGGATCTCCTTTCCTGTGTATTCCCTGATCCACCGGGGCAGCTTGACCGTACCGATATCATCGCACTGCCTGTGGTGGGTGCACCCCTCGCTGATGAGAATGGCGTCCCCGTCTTCTAATGTATCCAGTGCGGTCACGCCTTTCACCACTGCTGCCAGATCTCCTTTATATCTGGCGAACAGGATGGAGAAGGATGTCAGAAGGATATCCTCCGGCGTATCTGCCGCCACCTTCTCAAATGCCTGGCTGTCCGTGATCACCATCTTGGGCTTATTCTGAAACTGTCCCAGGACATTTTTCAGCTCTGTTTCCTTCACCACCACGGAGACCGCGTCCGCTTCCAGGATATCCCGGATCGTCTGCTGCTGCGGCAGGATGAGCCTGCCTTTTGGAGCCGCTTTGTCAATGGGTACGACCAGCACTGCCATGTCCGAAGGCTTCAGGAGGTCGCGCACAATATAACGCTCCGGCTCCTCCGTGTCCGCGGCGGCTGCGATCTGCTCTTTCAGTTCGTCTATCCCCTCTCCTGTCGCCGCGCTCACCGCAATAATCTCTCCATCTTCAGAACTCAGTTCATCCACTATTTTCTCCAGTGCATCCGGCGCTGCCAGCTCCTTTTTATTGACCGCTATGACATAAGGGATCTTCTTCTCCCGAATCCGCTTCAGCAGCGCCTTATCTTCAGGCGTCACTCCCACGCCGCCGTCAATGACCAGCACTGCTGCGTCTGTTTTGTTGAGCACCTGATAGCTCTTTCGCACCCGAAGAGCGCCCAGTTCCCCTTCATCATCGATCCCCGGCGTGTCCATCATGACGACCGGGCCCAGGGGCAGAAGCTCCATTGATTTATAGACCGGATCCGTAGTCGTGCCCCTCACATCAGAGACCACTGCGAGATCCTGTCCTGTCACTGCATTCATCACACTGGATTTCCCTGCATTCCTCCTGCCGAAGAATCCGATGTGTACTCTCTCTGATGCCGGCGTCTGATTCATACTCATAATTCATCCCTCCATTAAATGATCTGTCTCTCTGCAAATAAAAGGCAGGGGACAAGATTCCTCCTGCCCCCTTGCAAAATGATTTCCTCTATGCGTGATCCCTGAAATTGAAATTTCGGATCACTCTTATTTTACCACAAGTCTGTGGAAATTTTTCTTTCCTTTTTTCAGAATAACACCCTCGCCTGCAAATACATCCTTTGCAAAAACAGCCTTGATGTCTGTCACCTTTTCGCCGTCCACTGCGGTTCCGCCCTGCTGCACCGCGCGTCTTGCCTCAGACTTGGAAGGAACAAGACCACTGCGCACGAGCATGGTAAGAATATCAATGCTTCCATCTTCAAAATCAGCATCAGCAAGCTCCGTAGTCGGCATTTCTGCCGCGTTTCCTGTACTGAACAGAGCGCGGGCGCTCTCCTGCGCCTTCTTCGCCTCTTCCTCTCCATGAACTAATTTCGTCAGCTCGTATGCAAGGATCTCCTTTGCAGTATTAAGCTGCGCGCCTTCCCAGGAATCCATCTTGTCGATCTCCTCCAGCGGAAGGAATGTCAGCATACGGATACATTTCAATACGTCCGCATCCGCTACGTTTCTCCAGTACTGGTAGAACTCGAACGGAGAAGTCTTGTTCGGATCCAGCCAGACCGCTCCTGACTGCGTCTTACCCATCTTCTTTCCTTCGGAATTAAGAAGAAGAGTGATCGTCATTGCTCCGGCGTCTTTGCCCAGCTTGCGGCGGATCAACTCTGTTCCCGCCAGCATGTTGCTCCACTGGTCATCCCCGCCGAACTGCAGATTGCAGCCGTATTTCTGGAACAGTGCGTAGAAATCATATGCCTGCATGATCATGTAGTTAAACTCAAGGAAACTTAATCCCTTTTCCATCCTCTGCTTGTAGCACTCTGCTGTCAGCATACGGTTCACTGAGAAATGCGGTCCCACCTCGCGCAGAAGCTCCACATAATTCAGGTCAAGGAGCCAGTCCGCATTGTTGACCATAAGCGCCTTCCCCTCAGAAAAGTCTATGAATCTGCTCATCTGTTCTTTAAAGCAGTCACAGTTATGACAGATCTGCTCCGGCGTCATCATGCTGCGCATGTCCGTACGTCCGGACGGGTCGCCGATGTATCCTGTTCCTCCGCCGATCAGCGCGATCGGTTTATTTCCCGCCTCCTGGAGACGCTTCATCAGGCACAGCGCCATGAAATGCCCTACATGGAGACTGTCCGCAGTGGGGTCAAACCCGATATAAAATACAGCTTTCCCATTGTTAACCAGTTCGCGGATGCCCTCTTCATCCGTCACCTGAGCGATCAGCCCTCTTGCCTGAAGTTCTTCATAAATTCCCATCTTTCTTCTCCTTTTTCCTGTTAATCCTTTTCCGCAAAGTAAAAAACCGTCCTTACTGCTCTCGCAATAAGGACGGATCTTTTTCCGTGGTACCACCTTAATTCACCGGATGCCAGTATCCTGACCCGGTCTCATTCGGCACGGTAACGTGCGCCACTCCGCCGCAGCCTACTCATGCCTGTTATCTTTCCCGGCGATTTTCGGTGCGAAGCTCCGGGATGTATTCACTGACACCGCATCATGCGCCTCTCATCACCCGGCAGCTTTCTGTTTTCACGGTCGTCTGCTACTTCTTCCCTTCACAGCCTGTATCGTATGAGGCAATCTTAGCCTATCGATTTGTATTTGTCAAGACAAATATTGATCAAACACGCAAGGTTTATTTCACCTTTTTCCAATTCATATTAACAAATCGTCTGCCGCGCCTCTAACTTCCGCAGCACTGACGCTGCTTCACTCACGCTCTCCGCACTGGTCTGCCAGACTTCAAATTCACTGAATCCCGGAATTCCCATGGGTACGCCCTCCCGCCGGAATTCCATCCTGCTGTCAATAACCTTCTTTCCTGACATATGGAAGGCACTTACGCCTGTACATGGCGCCAGCTCTTCGATCACCGCAGGTTTGATACCTGCCCCTGCCAGAATGTTCAGCCGTCCGTCCGCTCTCTTTACAAGTTCCGCGAGCATTTCCCGCCCCTCCCAGGCAGAACTCTTCTGTCCGCTTGTAAGAATGGTGTCAATCCCCAGGGAAATACACTGATCCAACGCCTCAAAAGGATCTCTGCACACATCAAACGCCCTGTGCATAGTGATGCCAATCCCTCCCGCTGCCTTGACCAGATCAGCCATCTGCTCCATATTCAGCGACCCGTCAGGTTTAAGGATACCGATGACCACTCCGTCTGCGCCAAGATCCCTGAACTGCTCCACCTCTTCCTTCAATGTCTGAAATTCATATTCATCATAGCAGAAGTCGCCGAATCTGGGGCGCAGGAGCACCCTGATCTTCAGATCTGTATTCCGCTTTACTTCACGGAACATTGCTGGCGAGGGCGACAATCCGCCGATCACCAGCCCCGAGCACAGCTCCACCCTGTCAGCTCCTCCCTCCTGGGCTGCTATTGCAGACTGTACGCTGTCCGCACATACTTCAAGTAAAAAAGACATATCTGCTCCTTTCAGAATTTTCTGATAATATTCGGAAAAGGGGTCAGACCCCTCCGAGGAGGGGTCTGACCCCTTTTAGCGCCATATTCAGAATATTCACTCAATTATCTCGGAATCTTTGAAAGTGCAGCGCTGTCTCCTACAATTACGACATCATTATGAAGTTGAAGGATAGACGCCGGCACCTCCGGTGTGACCGGTCCGAAGAACGCTTTAGCTACAATGTCTGCCTTTGCCTCCCCGTTCACGATCAAAAGAATTTTCTTGGCTTTCATGATCGTTCCGATTCCCATTGTGTACGCCTGTCTCGGCACATCATCCGCAGAAGCAAAGAATCTCTTATTCGCCTCGATCGTACTCTCTGTAAGATCTACACAGTGCGTCGTCTGAGCAAAAGAGCTGTCCGGCTCGTTGAACCCGATATGTCCGTTATGCCCCAATCCGAGAAGCTGGATGTCCACTCCGCCCATGGATGCAATAAGCTCTTCATACCTTGCGCACTCTTTATCTGCATCCGGCTCTGTGCCATCAGGCACATTTGTGTTCTCCGGCTTAATGTTCACGCGGTCAAACAGATGCTCGTGCATGAAGTAGTAATAGCTCTGGTCATTGTCGCGGGTAAGCCCTCTGTACTCGTCCAGGTTCACTGTCTTAACCTCAGAGAAATCAACATCCCCTTTTTCATACCACTCTACAAGCTGATCATATGTACCGATAGGTGTCGAACCTGTTGCCAGTCCCAGCACACAGTCCGGTTTCAGGATCACCTGCGCGGAAAGGATATTTGCTGCTTTCCTGCTCATCTCCTTGTAGTCTTTTGCTTCATAGATCTTCATCATATTCTCTTCCTCCTGAATTCATATATTCACCGGAACAGAGCAAAAAAACCAGATTTCCGAAGCATAAAGTCAGACCTTATAACTTGAAAATCTGGTTTTGTCTTCCTCATAACATCCCAGTGATATTGTTAAATTAATAGTAACAATCTGCCCGGTAAATGTCAAGCAGAAGCAATGCTGTCTCAGGGTTGTTTCATGAACTATCCACGAGTATTGCTACCTTTTACACTCTTGTTA
>ERZ791922.449-NODE-449-length-26575-cov-4.606486_pt1 | contig 26575 bp, 30 predicted proteins | sample MGYA00510134_ERZ791922 | MGnify/ENA primary metagenome ERZ791922 (study PRJEB30046, sample SAMN00792101) | human gut metagenome | study: EMG produced TPA metagenomics assembly of the A metagenome-wide association study of gut microbiota in type 2...
ACAGAAAAAGAATCTCTATTTACTTATCACTTAATAGGGGTTCTTTGACAGTCTGCCGCCTCCTATTAGGAGGCTAGTTGTCTACAGTCTGGCTGTTGCGTAAGCAACATGTTTTACATGTTTCTGATTCGTTGAATTCGTCATTTCATCTTCTCCCACAATGCGGTCTTTTGAAATACCGCCCTCAACGTTGTCACAGTATATCAATGTATTTCCCTTTTGAATACCAACTACCGTTAATTCATCATCTGGAGCAATGTCCCACATTGTCCACCAGACCTTATGGCTGCCATCCAGTTTCTTATTCCATCTGTAGAAATCATCGTTATACTTTTCTGGATGAGTCCAAATCTCACCATTAGAGAAAAGATTCTCACCTTTCCTGTCTGTGTAACAGAATCTACCGCCTGATTTGATAAGAGAGCCTGTTTCTTCCATGTGTACGATATCTTCAGAGCTGAAGTCTTCCTTATCTACATCTTTACCTCCCACAATTCGTTTGATTATTTCCTGATCCAGCTCAAACGCTCCAATTGTGACCCGACCTGTTAAGGTTCCTGTCTCAAATCCATCTTCTGAGTTTCCTTCATATGCAGTTTTAACCTTCCAGTCCTTGAATGCAGAGCTATATGTCAGAATTTCAACTGAACGATATACCTTTGGCGATGGAAAGCTGACTCCAACATTTTCATCTACGGCAGCCTCCAACATTTCCGGATGGCCTGAGACCACCACGAGTTTTCCTTCATTCTCCGGCAAGACCTTTGCATCCTTAACATAAGTAGCATCTGCCCACGTCACGCCATCAGAGTTGTCTATTTCAACGGCTTGGCTTGCAGCAAGAAGCACAGACAATACAAACCAGACAATCGTGCTTTTCCTTATTTTCATTCTCTTTCACTCCCCGTATAGTCAAGTATTTTTACCTATCAGTGAATGCTATAATTCTTCTTTTATATAAGAATCGCAGCAACACTTCCCACTAAAAGGGATATCAAAAAGATCCCTAAAAATATCCCCAGTCTTCCTAACATCTGAAATGCCCTGATTAAAGACACTTTTTTCCCATTCTCGTCTCGGTTTTGTATGCCCAGCACAGAAAAAATACTGAGTTTTCTTGAAGCGTGAGTCCCAAGCTTTTTGCCTGAGGTTGCTTCATAGAGAATTGGATGCTCGTAGACATCTTTTCTTACGCCTTTTGCGAAATAAATAATGGCAATCAGCCCGGCAAAAACATACCAGGCCGCACCGTACATCGGTCTAAATCCGTCAAAAAATTTCTGCGAAGTTCCCGATATGTCAACCAGTCGCACTGCTGTAGCAATGATAAGAGGAAGCAGTACAGTTGCAACGACATTGGTTATGATAGACAAAATCCTGACGGGGCTGAAAAACCGTATTCTCACAGGAATTTCTTCTCCATGCCCGTTCTTCTCGTAAAACACTGGTGTATTGTCGTATGGATTCCTTAAAATGTCATTTCTTTCCTTGTATGATGTTTATAGAAGCGAAAACATCTACTTTCCTTTCGTTTTAATATCGTGGTTTAATACATTCAGATACTGTGGACTTTTGATTTTTTCCTGTAGCCTTGACTACTCAACAGGAGTGTATTGCCGCTGCCGTTTCTTTGGAAGGCGAGATACTCATCGAGCCGTTCCAATTCTCAAATGACTATGATGGCTTCTATCTGCTGCTGTCTAAGCTGGCACCACTTGACCAGCACAGCATCATCATAGGTCTTGAATCTACGGCACACTACGGTGACAACCTTGTTCGTTTCCTAATCTGCAAGGATTTTAAAGTGTGTGTTCTCAACCCTATCATGACTTCGTCCATGCGTAAAAACAATGTACGCAAGATGAAGACCGATAAAGTCGACACTTTAGTGATTGCTAAAACCCTTATGATGCAGGACTCTCTCAGGTTTTCTACCCTGGAAGATCTGGATTACATTGAACTGAAGGAACTCGGCAGGTTCCGACAGAAGACCATGAAACAGCGTACCCGTTTGAAAATTCAACTGACTTCCTATATGGATCAGGTCTTTCCGGAACTTCAGTATTTTTTCAAATCCGGTCTGCATCAGAAAGCTGTCTATGCACTCTTAAAAGAGGCTCCTATGCCAAAAGACATTGCTTCCCTGCACCTGACTCATCTCTCCAATCTCCTTGTCAAATCCTCCCATGGACACTTCACAAAAGATATGGCCAGAGAATTAAGAGTTCTCGCACAGAGGTCTGTCGGCTTAAATGACAGTTCTTTATCTATCCAGATAACTCAGACCATTGCACAGATCGAGTTATTGGATTCACAGTTATTCGAGACAGAGCTTGAACTGGCGAATCTTGTCACCTGCCTGCACTCTGTACTCATGACCATTCCCGGCATTGGAACCGTAAATGGCGGGATGATACTGGGTGAGATCGGTGATATTCACCGTTTCTCAACACTAGGTAAACTGCTTGCATTCGCTGGACTGGATCCAACTGTATACCAGTCTGGAAACTTTCAGGCTAAAAGAACCCATATGTCCAAGCGGGGGTCACGTGTACTTCGTTACGCCCTTATGAACGCAGCTCATAATGTTGTAAAGAACAATGCGACTTTCAAGGCTTATTACGACACCAAGAGAGCCGAAGGCCGGACACACTACAATGCCCTTGGACATTGCGCCGGAAAACTTGTCAGGGTCATCTGGAAGATGCTCACTGATGAAGTAGAATTCAACCTCGAATAGAGGCCTGTATACTAATATCGATAGATTTTGAAAAAGCACCTTTAGGGAGTTTCTATTAAAGTTACCCTTTTTTACCATCGATATAGAAACGGAATTTTTTGCTGATTTATACTTGACTTTTCATAGCTGGTCTTGTATGAGAAGCCATCACCGCAATCGCCCTCTCCTTCCTCGTTGTAAAGCTCGGTGACGGCAATCTCCTTCGATTGTTTAGATGAAGGTTTTTCCGGTTCCCGTGTTACAAAGCCCTTGGTGGGTTCCCCGCTACTGCCCTCCGACTGCCCCGCCTGTTCCGCTTGCTGTCCGCAGGCGCACAAGGTGGTAAGCAGGAGAACAAAGGCAAGAAACATGGCCTTATGTCCCTTTTTCAAATCACCTCACTCCTTCCGTCCCAAGATCTTTTTCATACGGATAGGCAGTAACATCAGAGTTTTCTTAGGAGTCAGTATTAACAAGACTTTTTCCTTCTCCTAAGAATTATTGTTCCAACGAAAACTCCGACAATAAGAATTAGCGCAATTGCAGCTATTATCCACCAGGAGAGCCTAAAAAACTGCTCCGTATTTGAGGACAACAGTTCTCCTGCGGATTCACCTTTTTCGGGCAAACTCGGATTTTTGATGTCCTCCCATGAATCTGTATTCCAGGTTGATTCATTTTTTTCGGGCAAGCTTTTGCTTTGAGTGACCTCCGATGTATCTACATGGTCAGATGGTTCACTGACCGCCGCATCCGCTTTGATTACTTCTATCCTTGTCTTTTTACATACCGTGCAAGTGAATGTTCTGACACCATAAGAATTCTTTGTCGCTTCTTTCGTTACCTTGCCTTCATCCCACTGATGCCCTGTTGCAGCTACTTCTGATCGCTCAGTATGACCACAATCGCATTCCCACTCAAGTCTTGGGCTTTGATTTAGGGTTATAAAATGCACTCTCGATACGCTTTTCGTCCAAATAATCCACGTATTTCGGGCTGTACATAGGTTCCTTACGAATTTTGTAGCCGTTTTGTAGCCAGCTATTTTATACGTACTAACCGTTCGCAACGACTTGATTTGAATAATCTGCGGTGGGTTTCAATATGATTCCCGCCAATCATCAGACAAAATTGACCACCTGATTCACCTAAAAAAACATCTTGGAGATATGACTATGAGTAAACTTATTTTCTGTCAATTCAACATCGACACAGCCAGCGTAGAACTGATTTCTGACGATGGAAGCCGGATTTCCATTGACTGCACAGCCGTTGAAAACGAAGTTGCCGACAACCGCTTCCAGCGGTCAGAGCTGAACTATCTGATCTACAAGGACCCGCTTGCCTATGCCGATCTGATTCTGAACAGCAAGCTGAACGTCCTGTTTGAATAAACCGACATGAGCATAAACGACAGCGTCCCGGTTCATAATGATTGGGACGCTGCTTATTATATCATTGTATTTTGCGAACTCATTCTTCGAACAGATACAGAAGATATCCGTAACCCTCTGCTTTCATCTTTGCGTAAGGCACAAAGCGGAGGGACGTGCTGTTGATGCAGTAGCGCACGCCATTAGGGGACTCCGGATCGCCGGTGAACAAATGACCAAGGTGAGAATCTCCGGCACGGCTTCTGACCTCTGTGCGGCGCATGCCGTGGCTCAGGTCCTCCAGTTCCACCACGGCGGGCTCTTCAATGGGCTTTGTGAAAGCCGGCCAGCCGCAGCCGCTCTCAAACTTATCCGTGGAGGAAAACAGCGGCTCGCCGGTGACGATATCCACATAGATGCCCTTCTCGAGCTGATCCCAGAACTCATTGCTGAATGGACGTTCCGTGCCGTTCTCCTGGGTGACGCGGTACTGCTCCTCCGTCAGTTTGTCCCGAATGGACTCTGCTGCGGGCTTTTGGTAGTCGCCTGGGTCGATGCGCAGCCTGGAGAACAGCTCCATCTCCGCTTTTGGAATATGGCAGTAGCCGTTTGGATTCTTCTCCAGATAGTCCTGGTGGTACTCCTCGGCGGGATAGTAGTTTTTCAGCGGGCCGATCTCCACGAAGAACTTCTCTCTGCGTCCCCGCTCGATCTCCGCGATGCGCTCCACCGTCTCCTTCACGCTTTCGTTGGTGTAGTAGACGCCGGTCTGATACTGGCTGCCCACATCGTTGCCCTGCCGGTTCTCCACCGTGGGGTCGATTACATAGAAGTAGGCCAGCAGCAGAGCGTCAAGGCTCACCTGTTCCGGGTCGTACTCCACCCGAATCGTTTCCCGAAAGCCGGTGTTGCCCTTGCATACGGTCTGGTAGTCGGCATCCTCCTCACAGGTGCCGTTGGCGTAGCCGCTCTGAGCATCGATGACGCCGGGAATAGACTGCATCAGCTGTTCCATTCCCCAGAAGCAGCCGCCCGCCAGATAGATGACATTCTCCGTGGTATCCATATACATACCCTCCTCACCGGACATACCAGTGGATTGTCCGGTCCTTTCCGTTTTCTGCGGCATACCCATCTGCCCCGCGGTGCAGCCGCTCAGCATCAGTACCGCAGTTAGAAGAAGCGGCAATACTCTCCGATACATGGTGTCGTCCTCCTCTCCAACAGGTAAAAAAGGTTCTCGCTCAGCCCATATCGGCGGACAGTGCCTTGTCGATTTGAGCTTGCAGCGCCTCCGCCTGCGCCTTGCCGGTGATGGCGCCTACGATGGGGTCGCCCACGATGTTGCCGTTACGGTCTACCACATAGGTGGTGGGATAGGCAAAGACGTTTGTGGTAAATCTTCCCGCCTCGCCGCCGGAGGGAAAATACACGTTCCTATAGGTCGCGCCCTTCTTGGACAGCACATCCTTCGCCTCGGAAATTGCCGCTTCATTGCCGTCCAGCGTGAAGGCGTTGATGCCGATGATCTCGCCGCCCTTCTCCGCAAGCTCCTTGTTCAGCGCGTCCAGTTCGGCAAGCTCACCCACGCAGGGATTGCAGGTGGTGAACCAGAAATTCACTACGGTGACGGCGTTGCCGGAGAACAGCTCATCGCTTTTCACCGTGTTTCCGTCCAGATCCTTGCCCTCAAAGGCAGGGAACTTCTGCATGCTGCCATCGTCCGGCGGCGTGGTCATATCGTTGCCCGCAGGCATGCTCATGTTGCCGTCCAAGGACTCCTGTGCCGCTGCGGGATACTTTTTCTCAATCATGGTCAGCTTATCTTCGATGTCGCGAATCTTCTCCGCCTCTCCCTGAATCAGTTTCAGCTCATCCGCCGTAAACTGATCCTTGGCGGATTCAATTGTACTGAGCAGGAAATCACCGTAGTTTTTGCCGTCCTCCTGCATGGTCATGCCCTTGTCGGCCGCCATGAAAACCTTTTCCCAAAGCGCTGTGTTCTCCGAGAGAATGGCATTTTCCTGCGCCATCAGCTCCTTGTGCATGGCAGCCGCTTCCTCAGCATTCTTCGGTTCGCTGCTCATTCCGTCCATTTTGTCTCCGCCCTTTGTGCCGCAGGCCGCCAGAGAGAGTACCATCAGTGCAATAAGCAGCAGTGCCAGTAATCTGCTGGTAGTATTCGTCCTATTCATCTTCATTCGTTTTATTCCTCCTACTACAATATATTTATGGTTAATATCCCTTACATCCAGTAAGGAATTATCCATCTTGTTGCTTAAGCTGTTAGAATGTAAGAGCAATCGGTATAGCGGATTCCTCCTTGGGCTTTGCGCCCGTAAATAAGTCTGCTAACCAGCTCTTCATTCGCAGCATTCGTTTTATGCAGGTTGAGCCGTCCTTTGGAATGCGTTCGTGTCACACCACAGTAGATTGAATGGGCAATGAGTAAAACTGGTATTGACCAATTGCTACCTAAGATAAAGGAGTGACATTTTTATGAGCATGAACGCAGTAGGTATTGATGTTTCCAAACGAAAGAGCACCGTGGCTATCCTACGTCCCGGCGGTGAAGTTGTCGCCAGTCCCTTTGATGTTCCCCATCTATCAGGCTGTTTCCAGCCTCTTATTCAACACATCAGAGCCTTAAACGGCCAAACACGCATCGTTATGGAATGTACGGGCCGTTACTACGAACCTGTTGCCCGCCAACTCTCTCAAGCCGGATTCTTCGTCTGCGCTGTTAATCCACAGATCATCCATGGCTTTCAAGGCCAGGGCAATCCCCTTCGAAGAGTAAAAACCGATAAAGCAGATTCCATAAAAATCGCACGCTACACTCTTGATAACTGGGCGAATTTGAAACAGTATACTCTTATGGATGAACTACGCACACAGCTTAAAACTATGAACCGCCAGTTCGATTTTTACATGAAACATAAGACTGCCATGAAAAATAACCTGATCGGTCTGATCGATCTGGCCTATCCGGGAGCTAACACCTACTTCGACAGCCCCGCCCGTGAGGACGGCAGCCAGAAATGGGTGGATTTCCTTGATACTTACTGGCATGTCGATTGCGTCCGCAAAATGTCCTGCAATGCCTTTACCCTGCACTATCAAAAATGGTGTTGCCGTAAGAAGTACAACTTTAGCCGTTTAAAAGCTGAAGAAATCTACGAGACAGCAAAGGAACTGATTCCCGTACTTCCAAAGGATGACTTTACCAAACGCATCATCAAACAGGCAATACAACAATTAAACGCCGCTTCACAGACCGTGGAACAACTGCGTATACTGATGAATGAAACCGCTGCTAAACTGCCGGAATATCCGATTGTTATGGCAATGAAGGGGGTAGGCCCCTCTCTCGGTCCCCAGCTTATGGCTGAGATCGGAGATGTCGCACGTTTCACCCACAAGGGCGCTATCACGGCATTTGCCGGAGCAGACCCCGGTGTGAACGATTCCGGGGATTATTCTCAGAAGAGTGTGCATGTTTCCAAGCATGGCTCACCCGCTTTACGCAAAACACTGTACCAGGTCATGGATGTTCTAATTAAAACCAAACCGGATGATCCCGTTTATCTATTCATGGACAAGAAGCGCGCACAAGGTAAACCTTACTATGTTTACATGACCGCAGGTGCCAATAAATTTTTACGTATTTACTATGGGCGAGTGAAAGAATATCTTGCTTCTCTTCCGGCATCGGAATAACCAACACGTAAAACCTGTTTTTAGACCGGCATATCCTGGCGGTCTTATTTTGATACCCACTTTTCAACCTGTATAAATTTTTCAATGTTCTTTAAAATTTAGCTTGACTTTTTATTTGCAGGCTTGTTATTGTTATTTGTCTGCAGCGTTTCCGCTGCTTTTGCCTTATCTTTACCGTCTCCAAAGCCGTAGCGGAAACACACGGCGTTTGTGGGACAGGCGCGTATGCACATCCCACAGCGGATGCACTCGGTGTGGTTGGGCGTCTTTGTCACATCCACATCCATCTTGCAGGCTCTGGCGCATTTCCCGCAGGAGACACATTTGTTTTTGTCCACCTTCATCTGGAAGAGGGACGCCTTATTCAGCAGGGCGCAGAACGCGCCCAGCGGGCAGAGCCACTTACAAAAGGGTCGGTAAAACAGCACGCTCAGCACGATCACCGCCAGCAAGATGCCGAATTTCCATGTAAACAGGCTCCCCAGCGCCGCCCGGATGCCTGAATTGGCAAGGGACAGCGGGATGGCCCCCTCCAGCACGCCCTGTGGGCAGAGGTATTTACAGAAGAACGGGTCACCCATGCCTACATCGTTCACAAGGAACGCCGGCAGCAAGAAGACCATCACCAACAGAATGGCGTACTTGAGGTATCGCAGCGGCTTCAGCCTCTTTGTGGAAAGCTTCTTCGTGGGGATTTTGTGCAGCAGCTCCTGAAACCAGCCAAAGGGGCACAGAAAACCGCAGATGAAGCGTCCCAGCAGGACTCCCAGCAAAATGAGGAAACCTGTGATATAATAGGAGAAGCTGAACTTTGACGAGCCCACCACCGCCTGAAACGCACCGATAGGACAGGCGCCGGAGGCTGCCGGGCAGGAATAGCAGTTCAGTCCCGGCACGCAGACGGTCTTTCCCACACCCTGATACAGTCCGCCCTTGAGGAAGTTGGGCAGATGCAAATTGGTAAGTAAAGCTGCCCCCGCCTGTATCCATCCTCGGAAGCGGGACATGGTCTGTGAAACGCCTGAAAAATTCTTACCCAATACCCACACACTCCAGACACAATTTAATGGCCTTGCTCAGTACCGTCAACGCCTCGCCTCGCCAGACGCCGAAGCACAGCATGACGACTCCCACTATCAGCAGCACGGCCTGCGCTGTTGACTTTTTCACATGGCTCAATTCCATCACCCCTTCATTTTTTCTGCCATCATCATAGCGCGGGAGAGTTAAAGTCCTTGTTAAGAACGAAAATTTAACGTAAACCTTATCTGTTTTTGCTATAATTAAGAACAACGTGAAAATGAAGAAATAAAAAAGGAGGGTTCTTATGCACCTTTTGGTCATAGAAGACGAGTGCGCTCTGTGCGAGACCATCGTCCGCAGTCTGCGGCGGCTGGCCTACAGCGTGGACTACTGCTACGATGGAGAAAAAGCACTGGAGCTGATCGCCGTTGAGAAATACGATCTCATCCTGCTGGATCTGAACCTGCCGGGGAAGGACGGCATGACGGTGCTGCGTACCCTGCGGCAGACCGACCGTGAGACGCGGGTGCTGATCCTCTCCGCCCGCAGCGAGGTGGAGGACAAGGTGGAGGGACTGGACGCGGGAGCCAACGACTATCTGGCCAAGCCCTTCCACTTAGCTGAATTGGAGGCCCGCATCCGCAGTCTGACCCTGCGGCAGTTCACCCAGCAGGATGTGATATTGACCTGCGGGGCACTGACCTTTGACACCCGCTCCCGCTCTGCCGCCGTCGGCGGACAGCCCCTGACGCTCACCCGCAAGGAGACGGGGATATTGGAATATTTAATGGTACATCAGGGGCGGCCGGTGAGTCAGGAGGAGCTGATGGATCACGTCTGGGACAACAGCGTGGACAGCTTCAGCAACTCCATCCGGGTGCATATCTCCGCCCTGCGCAAAAAGCTGCGCGCCGCGCAGGGCTACGATCCCATCCGCAACCGCATCGGCGAAGGCTATCTGATGGGAGGCGATGAGGCGTGAGAAAGATTTCCCTACAGTGGCGCATCACGCTGATGACTGTTCTGCTTATCGGCGTCACCTGCGTGGCTATGAATCTGTTGCTCTGTTCATCCGGTGTGTACTATATGGACAAAATTGCGGACGCTTTGCAGGACAGCGGCAATGTGATCCTGAATGAGGAAGGCACGGCGAGCTTCGACCCGCAGCTCATAGCACACAACGAGGAGCTGACCATCGTCGTTGTTGGGGCGCAAGGGCGCTTCCGTACCACCAACTGGTACATCACGGCTGCGGTAACACTGCTCAGCGGCATTCTTGCCTACTTCGTCAGTGGACGCGCTCTCAAGTCCCTGCGCAGCTTTGCTTCGCAGGTGGAAAAGGTGCAGATGAACAATCTGGCGGATATGAGGATCGATGAGGACGCGCTGCCGGAGTTCCGGCGGCTCAGCCGCTCCTTCAACCAGATGCTGGAGCGGCTGAACAACGCCTTTGCCGCCCAACGGCAGTTCACCGGCAACGCCGCCCACGAGCTGCGCACGCCGCTGGCGCTGATGCAGGCGCGGCTGGAGCTGTTTTCCGCGGAGCATCCCGATGTGCGGCCAGAGACGGCGGAGTTTCTCACCCTTCTGCGGGAGCAGACGGAGCGGCTGACCCAAATGACCAGAACGCTGCTGGAAATGAGCAATCTGCGGCAGGTGGCGCGGAACGAGCAAATCCAGCTCGCCCCCATGATCGAGGAGATCTTCACGGACCTCGCCCCGCTGGCGGAGAAAAACGGCATCACGCTGGAGGCGGAGGGTGACGGCATTATGACTGGCAGCGATACACTGATCTACCGGCTGATCTTCAACCTGACGGAGAATGCTGTCAAGTACAACTGGCCGGGCGGCTCGGTACGGGTTTCTGTCACTCAGGAGCTGGAAAAGCTCCTGCTCCGCGTCTCCGACACCGGCTGCGGCATCCCGGAGGTGTATCAGCGCAGTATCTTCCAGCCCTTCTTCCGGGTGGACAAGTCTCGCAGCCGGGAATACGGTGGCGCAGGACTGGGGCTCTCACTGGTATGGGAGATCGCCGACCTCCACGGCGGCTCCGTTTGGGTAGAGAAAAGTTCGGAGAAGGGCACTACCATTGCGGTGGGGTTGCCAACGCAACAATCAACGAAGCCCTAAAACCCTTTTATTCGTTTTTCGCTGCTTCGCTTGCCGCCCTGCGGCGTTCTGCGCTGTATGGGGCAGTCAGCCGAAAGGAGAACCGCCCCTTGCGTATTTCAAACTCCATGCAGCCCGTATCCGGGTCTGCGTTGGTCTGGCGGCACTCGCCGGGGTGAACTGCGGCGTAGGCGGTCAGCCTGTTCTTGAGGTCGGTGTTGTGTGTGCGGATATAGATCAGCGGCTCTTTCTCGTCAAACCATATATCGGTGGTTTTTTCCTGCTTGGTAAGCCCTGTTCTCATGCAAGCTCCTTTCTGCGCCTCTGTTACGCAATAGGGGTGTTTTTCGGGTGTTTTCTCCGGCTCTTGACTTGGGGAAAACGGAGATTTTCAGACAGGAGCACGCCGGACAAGGCCCGGTTCGTCCGATGCGCTCCTGTTGGCTATTTTCGTATTTTTACGGCTCTACACCGTAGTTGCTCACAGTTCCATGTCACACTTCTTGCAGCGCGGCATATCACGGTTTCTGGACTGCTCCGGCTTCTCTGGCTCGGTGTGGAGCATGAATTGTATGAACTCCTTGACCTTGCGGGGCGCTCGTTTGAGTGCCTCCATGAAATCCTTTGTCTGCTCTTGCAGCTTTTCATATTTGCGTTTCCATACGCTGACATCGCGCTTGAGCGTTTCCACTTTATTCTTCAAATCTCCGATCAGCCCGCGAGAAGCGATGCCCTCCTTGGCAAGCTCCTTGAGAAACTGCGCGTCCTGCGGCGTCATGGAGATGTTGCCGGAGATGGTCTTTTTCCCAATGCTGTCGATCTCGTGGAAGGAAGCTGCCGCTCCCTTCTGCTCCCTGATCTTCTCATTGTACTTTTCCATCGTTTGCTTCTTCTTATCAATCTTATCCTCGATCGATTCCAGCCGCGCCTGCTCCTGCTGCACTTTGAACTGCGTCACAGTCAGGTGATCCTCGGAGCTGCCGCGTTCGCCTCGCTCCACATCGTCATACCCTGCCTTTCGCATGGTGGCGAAGAAATCATCTTGCAGAACGGAATAGGATTTTCGGAGCACGGTTTTCCCGTTTGCGTTCAGCAGCGGTTTCCCCATGCTCGTCCAGTGCGGGCTTGGAATCCCACTTTTTGCTCATACTGACCTGCTGTATCGTTTCCTTGACCGTCCCCACCAGCGATTTATCCTTGCAGCGTTTCGTCCATAGAATCTGTTTTTCCACAACGGGGATATAGACCACATGAAGGTGATAGTGGTACACGTCCTGCCCCAGCGCATCGGACATGGCGCGGTTGCGCTCGTTGGCGTGCATGACCGCAGACAGAATATATTGCTCGCCGCCTACAATTTCTATTGCAGCTTTGTAGGCATCGGTGTAAAATTGTTTTGCAAAGTCATATCCGCCGTGGTTGTGAAAGTAGGCGGTGTTTACGTCAAAAATCAGTTCGCCGTAGAGAAAGGCGTCCTCTTTCAGTCCACGGGTGGAGATGATCCCGTCCTTTTTCATCTGCTCAAACATCTCCGCATATCCAGCGGTCGGTTTCTTGAAATGAACATTGAGCCGTGTTCTCTCCGGGACAATATCCTGATTGACATAGGATTCTTTTTCCCGTTCGTTGTGCTGCTGCGCATTGCCGATTCTGGCAGCCGTCAGCCTCATATTTCTTGCGTTGGTACGGTGAATACCATCGCCTCTTGCCATAGGCAGTTTACCTCCTGATTTCAGATTGTGCAGGACGGGGCAGCTTTCGGGGAGGCACTTCTGCGGAAGTGTAATAACCCATTATGATACTTTCATCCTGCGGCTGCAAAGTATCGTGGGCTCTCCGAGGGGGTATGCGGCTTCTGCGGAAGCCTCTGCCGGTTTTGCAGTTTGCAGTGTGGATACAAACCGCAAAAACCGGCGTGGTCAGCAGCTTATTTGCAGACAACCTCTGCGCATAATTTTCTGCCCACGTCCATCTCAAACTCTGCGGATTTTTCGATGGGGACGGGAAACGCGAGGAGACAGCAGCCAATGCATTGCCTTGTCTGCCAGCCACAGGAGCGTGGCACGCTCCTGTCACAGCTCCCAAGGAGGAACCGTCCAGCGATAGCTCTGCGGAACGCCGCGCCGGTCAAGGTATTCCTGCCGCGCCTGCCCCCGTTCTTCCTCGGTAGGGGCAGTCTTATAGCTGGAATAGAGCTGTCGGTTCAGTATGGCATCGAGCTTCTGTTCCAAGCCCTGACAGATTTCTTCTTCGTAGTCATCCTCACCCCGCAGGTGATATATGGCGAGGTCGAGAAACAGGTCATAGGGAATTTGTACAGTTTTCATTCTGTTTCGCTCCTTTCCGCGATGGTCGCAACGATAGCGACGGTTGCTCTGATGGTATCATTTTCACCGTTGCAACCGTCGCAGCCGTTGCGCCGTCCTCAGTCGATTACTTCGTACTCTACATTGTCGATTACCATATAGGTGAGTTTCACCTGCCGCCCGGAGTGTTTTGCTCTGTTCTCGTACTTCACATGATACTCGTCCAGTAGCCTGCCGGATTTAACGTTCAGGTATTTGGTGAGAGCGTTTGCCGCCATGCCTGTATTGACCGTCTCCGCAAGCTCGGTCGGGCTGCCTGTCCATTCTCTGCTTTCGGAGGAAACAAGCTGGGAAACCGTATCCAATACCGGGTCGGGCGGCTCCTGATACGGCTCGTTCTCTGTCCGTTCAAGGCTCCATATCTGCGTGTCGGCATCTTTTTTCAGATATAGAATCTGATCCTGTTGATCTCGCCCCACAGCATCGACCGTGGCCTCCAATGCTGTCCGTTTCTTCTTCTGCATCAGGAGTGCTCCGTCTGCACAACCGAGAAGTCCTGTTGTGCCGGAGATCGTTTCAAAGCTGTCCCCGGCTGGCTGCTTTCTTGTGTGATGGACGGTAACGATGCAAATGCTGTGTCTGTCCGCAAAACGCTTGAGCTTTCCGATGATCTCATAGTCGCTGGCGTAGCTGTAAGCCTCGCCGCCAGCTTCTCTGATCTTCTGCATGGTGTCAATGATAACCAGCTTCGTGTCGGGATGTTCCTTTATGAAATTCTCAAGCTGCTCGTCAAGACCGTTTCCGATTTTGTTTGCTGCCGTTGCAAAATGCAGGCTGGCGGTATCCGCCACGCCGTACATCATAAACATTCGGCTCTGGATTCTCTGGAAATCATCCTCCAGTGCAAGGTACAGAACCGTACCCTGATGGACTTCATAACCCCACAGCCTTTGCCCTGTGCTGACATGGTAGGCAAGCTGCGCTACCAGAAATGATTTTCCGATTTTGGGCGCTCCTGCGAGGATATATGCCCCGGAGTAGAGCAGACCGTCTATGACGGGCGGTCTGCTCAGACTGTAGACAAAATGGTTCCTGGTGCGATGCACCCGGAACCATTTTGAATTTTATATAGAGATATATTGGTTCGAATATCCAGACAAAAGAACATGCAGGTTCGTGCGGCAAGCTGGACCGCAATGATTAAACAGCGTAACGATAGTGGCCTGACCGTCAAAGAATGGTGTGCTGCCAACGCGATCCAGGAGTCCGTGTATTATTATCGATTAAACCGACTGAGAAAAATAGTACTTGATGTTTGCGAAACACCGAATTCCATCAAAAACAATTCTCCTGTTTCCGGAACCTTTGCTCAGATACCAGTTGCTTCTGCAGTTCCGGCTCCGAATATAGCGATTCGCATCCGCCATGGTGACACAGTTGTGGAAGTAAGCAGTGATGCTCCGGATTACATCCTTTCCTTTCTGAAAGAGGTGATGTTCCATGCTCTCTGAGATCACCGGCTTTCGGGCCATCTATATCTACTGCGGAAAATGTGATCTTCGCAAAGGAATTGATGGATTGGCGATGTTAGTAAAGGAACAGTTCCATCTGGATCCCTTTCAAAAGGAGGTCCTGTTTCTTTTCTGCGGATGCTGCACTGACCGATTCAAAGGCCTGGTCTGGGAAGGAGATGGATTTGTTCTGCTTTATAAGCGCTTGGAGAATGGTCGGTTTCAATGGCCACGGTCACAGGAAGAAGTCCGACAGATCTCGGAGCAGGAATTCCGCTGGCTTCTGGAAGGATTATGTATCGACCAACCCAAAGCAGTAAAAAAGTTAAGACCGAAAAGTGTCCTGTAAGTGCCAGAATCTCCTGTATTTACTGGAGATTCTGACACTTTTGTGTTATACTGGAAACACGGAAAAGTAAAGGATGCGACAGATCATGCACACAGAAAATCAGGTCCCTGCATTAGAAAAACGGATCACAGAGCTGGAAAAAGAAAACCTTCTTCTTCAGGAAAAGGTTGCTTTCCTGACCCGCAAACTTTATGGCAGATCCACAGAGCAGACATCCTCTCTTGGCATCGAGGGACAGATGTCTCTTTTTGATGAAGCGGAATCTTCTGCTGACTCATTCGCAGTGGAACCTGATCTCAAGGATGTTGCCTCTTATCGCCGCCGGAAATTCAAAGGTCAGCGTGAGGAGCTTCTGAAAGACATCCCTCATGAAAAAAAACTATGTACTCTTGCTGAGGAAGATCGCTTCTGTGAGAAATGCGGAACACCTCTGGTCTCTGTCGGTGAAGAATTCGTACGTACAGAAATAGAATTCATTCCGGCAAAAGTCCGGGTGATCGATTATTACCGTGAAACTTTCGAATGCAGGAACTGTCGGAGAGAAGGGACGGGCTTTATGGAGAAATCCCCCATGCCCTATCCTGTCATTCAGCATTCCTATGCGTCCCCGTCTACGGTAGCCTGGGTTATCCATCAGAAGTATGAGCTTGCCGTACCTCTTTATCGTCAGGAAAAGGAATGGGCAGACCTTGGAGTTACTTTAAGTCGCGCCACCATGTCAAACTGGATCCTTGCCAGTTACCGTGATTGGCTTTCTCCTGTCGTCGGGCTTCTGAAGGAAAAGCTGCTGGAGCAGAATTACTTTCATATAGACGAAACGCCTGTTCAGGTACTTTTAGAACCGGGCAGAAAAAATACGACAGACTCCTACATGTGGGTGTACTGTTCTATAAAAAGCAGCAGTCATCCAATCCGGATGTTTGATTACCAGCCTGGCCGAAGCGGGACATTCCCCCAGAAGTTCCTGAAAGACTATACGGGATATATTCATACGGATGCCTATAAGGGATATGAAAAAGTAATGGGGATCACCCAATGCTTCTGCTGGACACATCTTCGCAGATATTTTGTAGATTCACTCCCCAAAGATGTCAATAGCCCGCAGGCAACCATACCGGCACAGGCAATCCGGTACATCAACCGCCTATTTGAGCTGGAAAAAAATCTGGAGGTGTTATCCCCGGAAGGAAGAAAAGAAGAGCGTCTGATACAGGAAAAACCTGTATTGGAGGCGTTTTGGTCGTGGGCAGAAACAGCATCTGCCGGGATCCTTCCAAAACCGAAATTGGGGGAAGCCTTTACCTATGCCTTCAATCAAAAAAACGGTTTGATGAATTATCTTTTGGATGGAAACTGTTCCATCTCAAACAATCTGGCGGGAAACAGCATCCGCCCATTTACCATAGGGCGCAAAAACTGGCTGTTTTCAGGAAGTCCCAAAGGAGCAGACGCCAGTGCCGGAATCTATACACTGATAGAAACAGCCAGGGTAAATGGATTGAATCCGCGAAAATATATCCAGTATATTCTTGGAGATATCCCAGGATCTGCATTCCTACAGTATCCGGAATACTTGGAGGACTACCTCCCATGGAATCCAGTCATTCAAAAAATGTGTCGATAACCGCTAACTGCAAGAATAGCAGAAAGTTAACGGTTTTTCTATCCACTGTCTTATTTGACGCTTACTTTCTTTCAGTTGTCGAACCTATGTATCAATCAATATTGACTAATACGATAGAGAATCAACGACTTGCAGCATTTAGGGATACCCTATTACCAAAGCTAATGTCTGGCGAAATCGATGTCTCCAATGTAACCATCTAAGGCGCTAAATTTTCATTTACAAAAATAACTGTTCCACCGGAACGCAAAGGAGGTTTTACTATATGTCGGGATTATATACAGAAGCAGATTATAAGAAGTCAGTCATCGAGCTGTTTCTCAATATGGGCTATACGTATCTTTATGCACCGGATTTGGAACGAGATTTTTACAGCCCATTACATAAAGCAGGAATTTTCTCTGTTTGATCCGAAGTTTCTTGAAGAAATCGCAAACATGAAAGAACGAAACCTGGCGGTTGAACTTTTGAAAAAACTGATTGCTGAGCAAATCAGTGTGTATCGAAGAACCAATGTTGTTAAATCGGAAAAATTTTCTGAAATCATCCAAAGGGTGATGAATGCATATTTGAATGGTTTGCTTACCAACGAGCAGGTCATTGAGGAATTAATGAATCTGGCCAGGCAGATTGCGGCAGCAAAGCAGGATGGCGATGAGCTGGGACTTTCGGAAGATGAGCTGGCATTCTATGACGCGCTCACAAAGCCACAGGCAATCAAAGATTTTTATGAAAATAGCGAACTGATAGCCATTACCAAGGAATTGACGGATACACTGCGTAAGAATAGGAGTATCGACTGGCAGAAGAAAGAATCTGCACGTGCCAGAATGCGTATGCTGATTAAAAAGCTTCTGAAAAAACACAGGTATCCGCCGGAGGGGATGGAAGATGCAGTTCAGACGGTAATGCTGCAATGTGAATTGTGGACGGATCATGTAATGGATGCTGAAGAAGATGAGCATAAATCAAATATTTACAGTTTCCATAGTGAAAAGCCATTCTCAATGGCAGCCGAAGAACCGGCGCCATATGGCGGCACTGCCAGGGACTGAATAGGATTAGACTGAACGTACATAAGTGAAGGAGGTGCAGCATGATACTTTTTAATAATGAGGGGTATGAACATTTTTTCAATCCGCTTTGTTGCAAAAATAAAAGAATCTATTATGAATGTATTTTGCAGCTCATTGAGAAGTCAAAGTCTGTGCCACTTCTCTATGAGACGGACGCCAGAGACACTTTAATTCTTTATTTTAGAAATTGTAAATATGAGGTGGCAGAAGAAGATAACAGTGGGAATGCTGACGAGAATATCAGCAGTAAAAAATCAGAAACGGAAAATGCGGGTGCGATTTTAAGATATTTCAGACACTGTGGTTGGATTTCAGAAAGAGAGATCGGCAGAAATGGTGACAATATTGCCACGGTAGCGCCTTATTGCAGAAAGCTGATTGACGCCATTGAGAGGATATTTAACCGTGATAACCATGCGGCGCTTACGAACCATATTTTTTCCATTTATGATGTGCTGCACTCTGCTTTTATTGTGGATCATGGCAGAACCCACAGGCCATATTCCAATATTCTTGTTCCGGCAGTGGACAGTGTGTCGGATTTAAAGAATGAGCTTCTGATACTGAAGGACAGTATTCGCGCTATCATGCGAATGGTGATTAAGATGACCGAGACAAATGAACTGGGACAGTTCATTATCAAGGACCAAATGATGGAGGCGTTCTTCAATGACTATTTCTTTATAAAGAAAGGCGGGCTGATTCCAGGATATATTGAAGAAATTGAGAGGCTGCTTCGGAAAATCATAAAAACAGAAGTGTATGAGAACATGATAAGGGAGTATCAGAGCCTCAACAATGTAGAGGAAAGCAAGGCCCGTGAGATTGTTGACAGCCAGCTTTCTGAGGTCAGAAGTTTTATAAGCTATGATTATATAAAAGAGATGGATTTCATCGATAAGAAAATCAATAACTATTACAGTCTTTATTCAACCAGAATCCTTATGGTGTTAAGTAACAGTGTCAATATGCAGACCTATTTAAATGATTTGCTGATGACCATTAAGGATTTGGAGGCAGATGAGAAGAAAGCAGTTTTGCAGGCTGTCTCGAAATGCTTTGGTCTGCAGTCCTATAAGTATGTCGGCAGGAAATCCATTGAGCGCAGAAAGAAACGCAGGCCAAATACAAAGAGCGGCGCGATTGTGATCAGCTCCTTATCAGAGGAAGATAAGGCAAGGCTGACAAGAGAACTTTTGTATGAGTACCCGGACCGGTATGGAGTAAAGCAGGCGACAGATTATTTTGATAAATTATTCATGGACAGAGAAAGTGTGATACCGGACGAGACAATGATTAAGTCCAGAGACGATGCGATGATGCTGGCCGCCAGTATTATTTATTCCGGCAGCGGTGAATTTCCGTATGAAGTGGAATTTTTAGATGGAACGATGGAAACAGAAGCTGCGACGATTAGCAGGATCAGGATAAAAAGGAAACGTTAAATGGGTGATATCAAATTAAATATTTCTGTAAAAGAAGAAAATAATATATTGTTCAAGCGATGTATCCGTAAACTGCTGGATTCAACCTTTATTGTGGGCGATAAGGATGAGAAGCTGTATGCCTTTATCTCAAGGGAATCGAACCGGCAGGACATCTCGGATTATCTCCGCATGATTGGATTTGATGTGCTTGTGGATACCAATGTTAGAATTGCCATGCTTAAGCTTTATGAAGCCGATGAGGAAGCGGTAGGACTAAAACGGGCCAACGTTGTCTCATTTACAACAGAGCAGTATCATCTGCTTCTTGTATTGTGGGAGGTATATTTGGAGAACCTTGGTTACAGTGACGAGAATGTGGTCATGCGGGGGGATCTGATAGATAAAATTAAGGTTTACGAGGTGGACCTCGACAAGACAAAGCTGTCCGCAGCTATGAAGATATTTAAAAAATATAATCTGATCGATTATGATGTGAAAGAGGAATCAGAGGACGCAATCATTACATTATATCCATCGTTACAGTTTGGATGGGACATTGCCCAGTTTCAAACGGTAACAGCGGAGTATAGGAAGGAAGATTTGGCCGGGGATGAGGAAGATGCGGCTGACATAGCGGGTGAGGAAGAGGAGGACGAATCATGATCAAACTGAAACAAGTCCGGCTGATTAATTGGTATGCGTTTGGCCAGATTACCGTTCCCATGGGTTCATTCACTCTGATTGCCGGCAAAAACGGGAATGGCAAATCCGTTTTCCTGGACGCGGTGAAGTATGCGCTTTATGGGGATACGGTGTTCAATAAATCAACGGAAAATAAAGGCAGCAGAACGATACCTTCCTACACCAGAGGACTGCTCGATGCAACAGCAGGCACCTATATGAGACCTGCCGATAAGATGCCGAATGTGTATACCCACATTGTTCTTGAGATGGAGGAAGCCGAGACTGGAAGAACATTTCTTCTGGGTACAGCCATTGATACAGATTCTGGTAATGGATTCAAGACACAGAGATATGTGATGGAACATAAAACGTTACTTGATGTTTTACATTCCTATGAGCGGGACGGACAGACAATTCCGTACAGTACAACTGAATTGCAGAAGGTTTACGGATTCAGGATGATGGATGTGAGAGAGGGCCTTTCAAAATTTATGCAAAGAACCGGCCTGCGCCTAAATGAACAGCAATTAGCAGCATTCAGGCGCAAGCTCCGCAGTATCATGTCTTATGACCCCAATGCAAAAATCGATCAGTTTATCAGAGAGAGCGTGTTGGAAGAAAAGAAAGTTGATTTTTCTAAACTTGTTGAGGCGAAGAACAATATAGATACATTGAATGCCAATTTTGAGATTATTGATGCTGAGATCAGGGAACTAGAAGAGATTATAAAACTGTTTGAGGAACTTAAGCGGGCAAGAAATGTGATATTGGCTGACGACGTAAAGATTACATACAAACGTTTTTTACGGTGCAAGAAAACAATAGAAGAAACTTCCCGGAATATGGAAAGCGCGGCGAGACAGATTGCTGAGGATGAAAAGAAACTGAGAGTAATTGAAGTGCGTGAGGAAGAGATAAGAACTGCATACCATGCTGCAAAGGATAATCTGAACTCCATGGACTGTGCTAAAGCAATTGCGGACGCCAAAGAGGCGCTGCAAAAGGTACGAGAGGTGAAATCGCGTCTGAAAGAAGAAAAGGAGGAGCTTTGCGGCTTCCAGACAAAAGTCAGTGAATTGATTGCATGGTTTGCAGAGGAACAGTATGTCGTGCCGGAACAGAAGATTTTATCTTCCCTGACAGAAGATACCGTTACGAAAGTGCATAAGGAGAGTTGTGTTGCTGCTTTTTTTGAAGAAATCAAAAAGCACAGAGACGAAATCCACAGCAGGTTAACAAGGCTCAAAGACGATTTACAAAAGAATCAAAGAGAACAGGATGACTGTCAACAGATTATTGAAGAATGCGAAGCAAGAAAAACGACTTTTTCAGAGATACCGGATTATGTAGCCTTGAAAAATGAAATTAACCGGGAGTTTAAAAAAAGAAAGATACAGTCAGAGGCAAGATTTGCCTGTGAATATGTATTAGGTCTGAAAGATGAGGCATGGCGCGATTCGATTGAAGGATACCTTGGGAGCCGGAGATATACAATTCTTGTGGAACCGGAATATTACGATATCGCGGATGATGTGTTAAATGCTTCTAAAAATAAATACGCCCATTTATTCAACACAAAACTGTTAATGAAGAAGCATATCGTTCCGGAGGAAGACTCTGTGGTTCAGTTTATCGAAGTAAAGAATCCGGTGGCGAAGCAGTATTTTGACTATCAGCTTGGAAGATTTCATGCCGTTTTCAAAGATAAGGTGAAAAATTATGAGAATGCCATGTCAAAAGAGGGAAGAGTATCGGTTGCCATGGACAGTTATTTTCTGCGGTTTGACCGCATTAGATTCTATTGTCTGGGGCAGGAGTCGATTGAGTTAAACAGGATCAAAGCGGTTAAAAAATTGGAGAGTTTAAAGCAGGTATACGGCCAATATAAAGAACAGGAGTCTGACGAAGGGTCAAAAATGTCGTATCTTGATACGCAGATGCAATTCTTCGGTGAATACAATTACGATGCCTGCCGGGAATATGAGGAAGCGCTGCTTGAATGTTCGGCGAAAGAATCTGAGCTTAAGGCGTTGGAAGAAGCGCAGAAGAATAATATGGAGTACATGGAGCTTGCACAGAGAGTCAGCGCATTGGAACAACAGCTGGGGGCGGTTGGTGACGAGCGGAAATCTGTATATGAAGACAAATCTGCAATGCAGACGATGCTTGATATGAATAAAAAAGACTATGAAAAAGCCGGCGAAGAGCTTGGTGTCTCGCAGGAGGAATTAAAAAAATATGAGGTTAGCAATCACGTTGTCTATGTAAAGGCGACGGAAGATTATGATAAGTTTATTGCCAATGGAAGAAGTGGACTGGGCGGAATATTAAAGGACCGGGCACGTGCAGAACGTAATCTGGAAGAAGCAGGGAAAAACCTAAGAGGCGGGCAGGCTTCCTATAACGCATCAAGGGCAGGAGACAACCGGCTCCCGATGACGGATACTTCCGTGGCAGATTATCAGGCAAGAAAATCCCGGATCTGGATGGATGACAGAGAGGAAATACAGGCGAAATTAAAGGAGCAGACAAGGCATTATGAGGGAATATTCAAGAATGAATTTGCTCTTACGGTATTAAAATCCTGTGAGACCGCCAGAGATGACTTAAAACTTATCAATGCGGAATTGTCACGTCTGGAATTTAAGTCCAAATATGAATTTGAGGTGAAGTATGTAAAGGACGGCTCGGAATATGAGAAAATTCTGGAGTATGCCAGATATTTAAAAGAACGCGAAGATATCGGAACCACCTCAGGACAAATGACATTTGATGCTGTAACAGAGTATTCTGATGACAAAGGCGAGGCGCTGGAGCAGGATATTAAGAAGATTATTAATCGTATTGTGGAGAGCAACGATAAAGAGAAGATTGAACATTATGCAGATTATCGAAACTATATGACTTATGAAATTCTTCTGACAAATGATGTGCTCACAAAAGCAAAGCTTTCTAAGCAGTCCGGTTATAATTCGGGTGCGGAGGTGCAGATTCCATATATGCTTATTTTGCTGTCTGCACTGCTTATGATTTATAATGATAAGAACAGTTCAACAAGACTGGTGTTCATTGATGAGCCGTTTGCCAAAATGGATCCAACCAATGTAAAAATAATGCTTGGCTTTATGGAGGAACAGAATCTGCAGATGATTTTCTGTGCTCCGGATAAAACGGAACTGATTGGAAATGAATGTGATGTTGTATTGCCGGTACTCAGGACAAGGCCGGATCTTATGGAAATGGGAATTATTGATATACATAAAGGGGTGTAGTCTTTGAAGTACGAGGAAAAAATACTGACTTGCCTGGTTGAAAATTATCGCAGGAGCAAAAAAGATGTTGGTAATAATAAGACCAACCGGAGAACGCAGGTAAAGCCAGAAAAGCTATATAGGAAATATAGAGCCAATGACGGAGATTTTGAAGAAATCTCAAAACTCAATCAGGCGGTGGAGGAGCTGTTTCAAAAAGGTTTTATTACCAGAGAGACAGAAACATTTGGGACTCAATTAAAGTGTATTTATCTGATGGATGAGAGGATACAGGAGATAGAGCGGTACTTAACGGATCAATACGGATATGTGCCAAAGGATAGGAAGCTTGAGAAACTGCAAGAGCTGGTTGACAAGTATCAGAATACCTCTTCCATTTGTAAGAAGGAATGTGCCATACTGGCTGAATGCGTAGAAAGCAGGAAGATTCCAAAGAATATAGAGGAACTGGACGATGTTTTAAAAGCGGTAGCCTTTATTGAGAAAAATCAGGAAGATTTGTATATCAGGGAAGCTTCGATGAAAATTTATGGGGATTCTAAATTTTTTGAAAATGAAACATTGCAGCCGGTCTGCAGTATCTTGCGGAAATATTCAGATAGAAATACGGATGATGAATTACTGGATGAGATTCTGCTGGACTATCATATTGCCAAAGAACCGCAGAAGCTTTGTATCAAGGGAGATGTAATCATCCATATCTCCGGAAAGGATGTGGATATAAGCGGGTTTTACGAAGGGATAGAGTTCCTTGCGTCTGATTTGGTTCATATTCAATCGGTGAAGCTTATGGCACCGGAGTTTATGACCATAGAAAATCGGACCTCTTATCTCCGGTATCATGCAGAGAGTACGGTGACATTTTACCTTGGGGGATACGCGAACAGATATCAGAGGGATTTCCTTAAATTGGTGTATGAATCTAACCAGGATGCCGCGTATAAACATTTTGGAGATATTGACGCGGGCGGTTTTTGGATTCATCATAATTTGCGTGAGGTTACCGGAATAAATTTTGAACTGTTTGGCATGTCGGTTGATGAGTTGAAAAATTACGAGTATGCCATGTGCCTGCATCAACTTTCGGGTAATGACAGAAGCAGACTTCAGGAGTTGAAAACAATGGATACTTATGCTGAGGTGGTTCAATACATGCTGGAGCAGAATGTGAAGTTGGAGCAAGAGATTGTAAGTTTGGATCTGATGAAAAGAGGTGCTGAAGTTGTATTGGAGACGGAAACAGTATTTGGAGGAGCATAACATCACATGATTCTCCCAGAACATGGAGGTGAATCCGTTTTCCAGCAAGATTATTTGCGGGGAATGCAATATAACGTTTACGCCAAGGCCCTTTTTGCGCCTTTTGGAAATCAGAATCACACACTCCACACATGTGGAGACGGTAGTCTTGATGTCAAGGAAAGAGAAATAAGAGCCAGAAAGCGGCGTATTTCCGGGCTTTTTGCGAGGTGAGCATCATCAGAGGAGCCTTGCTAAAAGCTCGGTTTTCTTATATGGAAACATATCTACTGTGCGAATTTACCGAGGCTCGGAAAATGAGGGGTAGGGTTCAGGCAGTGGATTAGATGTCATAGGTTGTGGCAGTGATATAGATAACAAAACTGACCGCAGTTCAAGCCACTCGATACTAAGGGGCAGACTTGGCAGTGGAATAGATAACAGGAGGATTATTCATATGGATTTTAGCTTGAATCGTATGCCGTCTACACAGAAAGAAATTGAATGGCAGTGGGAACGGGCTGTAAAAGAAAATATTGATTTTTCCGAAATTAGAGTAAATGGCACCAACTGTGATTTGGGGGCTAATTTGGACTATTTCAACTTGACGGATACAAAAGCGGACCAAATTTCGTTTATCGGAAGACGGTATGAGTTTTTTGAACAAGCAGTTGGGTTGAGGGATTTTAGATTAGAAATCTTTGGAGACATTCATCAGGATACACAAATTGGTATGATTTTAAATGGTATTAACCGATATCGAGAGGAGGCGTCTCCGTATGGTCTGTTTGTTTCATATAGGTATATAGGGAAATCTGTTTACTGTGCTATCACGGTGTGTCTTGTTGATAAAGATTGGGGCTTAGAGATGGATGTTGCAGTAGTCGAGGTCAGTCAAGATGAGAATGCATATGTTCTTCCAGTAGAAATTTCAGAAGAAGCACTAGACTATTTTTCTTTCGATGACATTATGAGATTAGCATATTGGCTTGGCAACTTTTGGGTAGGAGTACAATACGAAATAAATAATCGTCCAGAAGAAATAAGAGTTGTTGAACAGAGAGGACCAATTTCACCAGACGATGATGCATATAAATCGCAAGATAGAATGGTGTTAATTAAGAGAATCATTGCTGTAGGTAAAGATGGAAAGTCTATTGAGTATGGTGCAACTGGCTCAGGACGTAAATATCATGTTCCAGCGTGGGGAGTTCGAGGTCATGAACGAACGCTCTCTGATGGGAGGGTAATTCCAGTAAGACCATATCGAAAGGGGAAAGAACGAAATAATCCTGAGATTTACAGAGAAAAACGATACGTGTTTGATGATGAAAAAATCGATGATGATACATCAAAAAATAAGAATTGAATAGTTCTTCAATTCACTGGTTGAGTAAGGAAGTGATAATATATGGGACGAGGCAGGAGAAAAAAAGATGCAAAAAGAAGAACACGAATGACCAATAGAAATACTATCCGTAAAAAAATGGGAAAGAAAATATTTTTTACGTTGACACATTGCCATAAAAAAATTGAGTGGGGTATCGAACAGATACAATTATAAAGCAAACATGCATGCTTTATGTTTTGTTGATGCCCGATTCTATAATGTTAAATATCAAGCGTCTATTATGACGGATTGCAATTTCAGAGGTTCGGAATTGATAGGCATAGACCTCTATAATTGCAACTTAAGAGGGTCATCATTTAAAAATGCAAATCTTGAAAATGTTGTATTCTATAATTGCAATCTGAGAAATGCTGATTTCACTGGAACCCGCTTTATGAATGTGACCTTTATATGTAATAAAATCGATGGTGCTAAAGACTTGAATGTTAATCAAGATGGAATAACCATTTTAAGGACATATCCAAAGCTTGAAATAGCAGATGATTTAGAAAATCTTTTGTTAGAGTCTGCAAATAAAGAGTCGATTTTTGATGCGAAAGTTATTCATGTGAACAAGGGAAAACTTAACAAATGGAATCTGTCAATCATTCAGTCAAGATGCGGTGATGAAGGCTTAGATTCTCTAGGTAAGATATTACAAAGAAAAGAAAAGTGGGAGCGACTATTCACAGTATATTCGAGGGCGTAAATTTTTTTGTGTCTTTAAAATTGGAAGTTCCATTCAGTTGGAAT
>ERZ791922.450-NODE-450-length-26485-cov-3.727431_pt1 | contig 26485 bp, 21 predicted proteins | sample MGYA00510134_ERZ791922 | MGnify/ENA primary metagenome ERZ791922 (study PRJEB30046, sample SAMN00792101) | human gut metagenome | study: EMG produced TPA metagenomics assembly of the A metagenome-wide association study of gut microbiota in type 2...
TGAACGTTAAATCTATACAATGTGCACAATTGAATAGTAAATGATAAAATCTCTAACGTTTAACGTTAAATCTAATTAAGATGGAGGGATAAGTTTTATGAAACGAAGAACAATCGGTTTATTGTTATGCCTAACGTTAGCAGTTGGTATGCTTTCGGGATGTAAGAAAAATGATGCAAAATCCACAGTAGATGAAACGAAACCAACGGGGGAAGTAAAACAGACGAATACTCCTGTACCAACAAAGGAAGCAAGTAATCCAGTAGAAGAAAAGTTCCAATTAAAATTAGGTATCTGGCCTGAAGATACTCTTACGGATGATATTGCAATGCACAAGGAATTTGTAAAGACATTTAATGAAAAACATCCTAATGTTGAAGTTGTCCCTGCTTATTATAAATACTCCGTAGATACCTTTGTTCCAAAGGCTGAGTCTGGTAACTTACCAACTATCTTTGAATCTTGGTATACAGAGCCACAAAAACTTATTGCAGGTGGATTTGTTGCCGATATTACTGATATCTTACAGGAAAGAGGATGGTTAGATACTCTTAACCCATCTATTCGTGAATTATTAAGTAAAGATGGAAGAATCTACGGTATTCCACGTGATGGTTATGCTCTTGGTTTAATGATGAATGTGGAATTATTTGAAGAAGCAGGTCTTGTAGATGAGAATGGTTACCCAATCTATCCAAAGACATGGGAAGAATTAGCTGAGACAGCAAAGAAGATTAAAGATGCTACTGGCATGGCTGGTTTTTGCTTACTTGCAAAAGACAACGCTGGTGGATGGCATTTTTCTAATATCGCTTGGGCATTTGGTGCAACCTTTACCGTTGATAATGGTGATGGAACCTTTACTGCTAATGTAGATTCTGCTGAAGCGATAGCAGCAATGCAATATATTAAGGATTTAAGATGGAAATATGATGTTTTAACACCAGACCCAATCAACGAGGACTGGGGTACCGGTTTTGCTAACCTTGGTGTTGGAACAGCAGCAATGTACATAGGCGCAAATGATGCAGTGAATCAGCCAACACAGGTAAATGGTTTACCTGTTGATAAATTAGCTATGTGTGCTCTACCAGCAGGACCGAATGGTGCACAGTACTCTTTATCTGGTGGTACTCCATACATGTTCTCTAAAGATGCAACGGTAGAAGAAATAAGTGCAGCTCTTGATTACCTTGAGATTATGGGGAAAGCTCCGGTTGCTACAGAAGAAGCAGTTGCTGGTATGAAAGCAGATGCTCAGAACAGAGTGGCAAATGGTGTTCCAGTAATTCCAAGATTCCCATGCTGGATCGATCAGAATGTCTTAGATGCAGAGGCTCAGATTATCAAAGATTATGGTAATGTAGATACTAAGATGTTTGAAAGCTATTTTAATGCAACAAAACAAAGCGGTAATCTTAGAATGGAAGAAGTAGGTTCCGCTCAGGATTTATATGCAGAGTTAACCAAAGTATTACAAGCTGTAGTAACAGATAAGGATGCAGATGTTGCTGCATTAATGCAAAAAGCAGATGCTAACTATCAGAGCATATTGGATGATCTCTACAAAAAATAAAGAAATGTAAATAGTGATAGCGTAGAGATGATGGTTTTTGAAAGAATCAGTAGTTCCATATAGCCTTTACTTACGCAGCTTAATTAGAAATTAATTATGAGTATATCATTTGCGTATGTGGATTCGAGTAGACTGCATACGCAAATGATTTCTAACATTGACAAGAATGGAGGTAGAATATAAGGAATGAATGAAAAAAAGAAAATACCTAAAACATCTTGGAAGAAAAAAGATTTCCTTGGCTGGATGATCATGCTGCCTTCCATTATTTTGTTCGCATTTTTTGTATGGGAACCCCTTATTGAAAGCGTTCGACTATCGTTATATACGGCAAAGGGGATTCAAACAGAGGATTTTGTTGGATTTGATAACTATCTAAGAGTGTTAAGACATCCGGACTTTTTGGATGCTTTAAAAAATACTTTTGTTTACATAGGTTGGTCATTAGTAATTGGTTTTGCGGTGCCAATAATCATTGCACTTCTTATCACGGAGACCATACATCTTCGTAGTTTATTTCGTGTGGGGGTATACTTTCCCAATATAATCCCTGGACTTGCTACAGTAATGATGTGGGGATTTTTCTTTCGCCCAGGTAAGACGGGTGTGTTAAATATTTTATTATCTAAAATAGGAATTGAAGGTCAGGTATGGTTAAATAATGCAGCATTGACAATTCCGCTGATTGTAATAGCGATGACCTGGAAGAGTGCTGGTTCCACCGCCTTAATTTATATGGCAGGTATCAGTGGTATTAATCCTGAATTATATGAAGCAGCAACAATTGATGGAGCAGGAATTAGACAAAGAATCCGTTACATAACGCTACCAAGTGTAATAGCTTTAGCAAAGACATTATTGATACTACAGATTATTGCAGTATTTCAAATACTCTATGAACCACTGGTAATGACCAATGGTGGGCCAAACAATGCAAGTATTTCTATCATGCAGCTTGTCTATAATTATGCTTTCCGTGATTACAAGTATCCAATGGCAGCGGCATTGTCAGTTATGATTTGTATTGTATTGATTATTTTAAGTGGCATTTACTTTAAACTTACTACGAAGAAAGAAGATTAGGAGGAAAGAGTATGTTTTTTGAAAAATTCCGTAAAAAAAAGGATGGCACCATACGCTTTTACGATCTTCATTCGAAGAAGATTAAAGTACTCTGTATTCTTATATTACTTCTATGTTTATTCATGGTTGTTATATCTGTATTTCCAGCAGTTTGGGTATTTTTAGCGAGTTTTAAGGACCTGAAAGAGTTCAGAAAAAGTGAAACCATTCTTCCAAGTCATTATGATTTGGGTGTATTTGCAAAGACCTGGGCGGATTTAGGATTCTTAAAATACTATGTTAACTCATTCATCACCGTTGCGGGTTGTGTTATATGCGCAGTTATTTTTAATGGATTACTTGCATATGGGTTGGCTATTCTGCGTCCAAAGGGACATAAAATTATTTTTGGACTCGTTATGTGGAGTTTATTAATTCCTGCAACAACGAGTGTTGTTGCGCTTTTTGTCAACATTAATCGTGTGGGGCTGAATCAATCCTTTATCCCTCTATGGCTGGCATTTGGGGCAAATGCCTTTTATGTTATTATGTTTAAACAGTTTTTTGAAAGTCTACCAATGGAATTATTGGAGGCTGCAAAACTAGATGGTTGTGGTATTTTGCGAGTATTTCAACAGATTATCTTACCATTATCAAAACCAATTATCGCTGTAATTATGATCTTTGCAATCACTGCTTCTTGGTCAGATTTCCTATTACCTTATCTAGTTTTGGATGGTTCTGGGAAGGAAACAGTAATGGTTCGTTTGTTTGCATTCCGTACCTCGAATGCAACCGATGTTGAAGTTTTACGCGCGGTAGCATTTTCTATGATACCACCAACCATTTTATTTATCATCTTCCAGAAAAAAATAACAGAGGGTGCCACTATGGGCGCATTAAAGGGATAAACTATGGCAAAAATAGCAGATTTATATTATAAAGCAGATCCTTTTCAGATTATAGAAGAAGGGTTTGATCCAAACTACGCAAAAATATCGGAATCCATATTTTCCTTAGGAAATGAATATATGGGGGTGCGCGGATATTTTGAGGAAGGATATTCGTTAGATAGTTTAGTGGGAAGTTATTTTAATGGCATTTATGAAAGAGAAGAGGTTTCTTCTCAAAACTATAAAGGAATTATTGACAATACTGAGTTTATGGTGAATTCGGTAGACTATTTTTATACCAAAGTTTTGTTAGATGGAGAAACATTAGATTTAGCGACTGCAAAGATTCACAAGTTTCGTCGATGCCTTGATTTAAAAACAGGTGTTTTAAGACGTAGTTTTATCTGGGAATTAAATAATGGAAAACAAGTGGAAATCCTGTTTGAGCGCTTCTTATCCATAAGTGATGCTAATATGGCTGGTCAGAGAATACGCTTTATGCCACTTAATTTTGATGGAAGCATCTGTGTTAGTCTTGGATTAGATTTTACAAGACCTCATTATATGTCAGGTAAGAATTATTTTAGCTGTGATGAAAAAAGAGCAGAAAATGATAATTTATTTATTGTAGGAACTACTAAAAATACGAAACAAAAAATTGCTTCCATGTGTAAAATCGAATTGTCAAATTCACCAGTAGGAGTAATTGAGAAGGAAGATAATAAAATTACTTTGACTTATCAGATTGATTTAAAAAAACAATGTGAAGCAGTGATTACAAAAGTGATTTGTAATATTGTATGTAAGAAATCAGAGGAAACTAACTACAAAAAGTTTAACGTTAAATGTGAAGACAAGTGGAGGGAGAGAACAAACTTCCATTACGATCAGCTTCTTGCAGAGAGCATTGAGTGGTGGGAAAAAAAGTGGAAAGAATCGGATATTGTGATTGAGGGAGATGATTTAAATCAGCAAGGTATCCGTTACTGTATTTTTCAAATGCATCAGACCTATCACGGAACGGAAGCTGGCACGAACATCGGTGCAAAAGGATTAACTGGTGAGGCATATAGCGGGAATGCTTTTTGGGATACAGAGACATATTGCTTACCATTTTATTTGTTTAACAATCTTGAGGCAGCAAAAAATCTATTAATGTTTCGTTATGAGACGTTAGAGGAAGCAAAGCTTCGTGCGAAGGAGTTGGATTGTAGGGGAGCTTTTTATCCGATTGCAACAATTAGTGGTAAAGAATGTTGTAGTTTATGGCAGCATGCAAGTCTCCAACTACAGGCTTCCACGGGAGTAGCCTATGGAATCTATACTTATGTGAAATTAACAAAGGATATGGAATTTTTACATCAATATGGTATTCCTATGCTAATTGAGATAAGTCGTATGTTAGCCACAAGAGGAGATTATAACGCTGATGGAACAAAGTATGGATTTTATGGTGTAATGGGGCCGGATGAATTTCAGATGATGGTAAATCATAACTGTTACACGAATGCGCTGGGTAAAATGACACTTAGGTATACCTATGATGTCATCGAGCAACTAAAAAAAGAAGGGTTAAGTGAAGAAGAGTTAGGAAGACGCTATCAAGTATCCCGTGAGGAGATAGAAGATTTCAAGAATAAAGCAGATGATATGTGGATTCCATATCATACTGATACCAAGTTATTTGAGCAGCATCAAGGGTATTTTGAACTTCCGCACGTGGATGTAGATGCGATTCCGATTGAGGATTTTCCTCTCTATCATCACTGGACCTACGATAGAATCTATCGTAATGATATGATAAAACAACCCGATGTTTTAATGATGATGCTTTTATTTAATTCCAGCTTCACATTAGAACAGCTACAAGCAAATTATGAGTTTTATGAACCAAGATGTATCCATGAAAGTTCCTTATCACCGTCGGTTCATTCCATTTTGGCAAGTCAGTTAAAGAAGCACAAAGAGGCTTATCAGTTCTTTGGTTTTGCTACCAGAATGGATTTAGATAATTACAACCGTAATACTAGTGAAGGTCTGCATACAACCTCAATTGCAGCGGCATGGATGAATATTGTTTATGGATTTGGTGGTATGAGGTCAGATGGACCAATCTTAAGTTTTACGCCGAGTATTCCGGAAAGTTGGAATTACTATTCCTTCCGTATAAGGTACCAGGGCAGCGTAATTAAGGTTGAGATAACAAAGAATGAAACTGCATTTCAGGTGCTGGAGGGAAATGATGTTCCTGTCAAAATTTATGAGACAGAGTATACATTAGGTCAATCAAGATTAAAGGTTGAATTGCCATAAGGATACTGGCGCCAGAATGGAGGTAACGATGGACTGGATATTGACAGAAAATAGTTATGACAGCAGTCTTGCTGCAACACATGGAAATAAGTATTTGATCGGCAACGGATACTTAGGAATCCGAGGTGCTCTCGAGGAATATGAGAAGGATCAATTGGTAGCGATTAATCTTGCAGGTATATATGATCAAGTTGGAGATCAATTTAGAGAACCAGTGAATGCTCCGAATGCCCTATATACATTTTGTGAGGTTGCAGGTGAGCGAATTGGATTACCTAATTCAGAGATGGTATCTCATCAAATTACATTAGATTTCTCACACGGGCTTTTTAGTAGGAAGACCTCCTATCCTACTAAAAAGGGAGAAGTCACCGTGGAAAGTGAGCGCTTTTGTTGCATGGAGCAGCCTCATTTGATTTGTATGAAGTATAGCATTCACGTAAGTGAAGCGATGGAGGTTACATTAGTATCAGGTATTGATGCAGATGTTTGGGATATCAATGGACCGCACCTTAACAAGGTAAAATTTGCGAGTTCTAGTAAAGAAGAGAACACCTTTGAATTATCTGTTCATGCAGTGACTACAGAAAAGAAGGTTGGTCTACATGTTCAAGAGATATCCTCCTTAAGAATCTTAGAGGATATCATTCCAGATTGTTTGGAGCAAAGAAAGAAACAACAATATAATCATGAGGTTGTGAAATCAGAGCAAAAAGTGCTAAATCGGTTTACAATTTCGTTACCTGCAAATGGTATGGTATGTTTATATAAATACATTGGAATATATACAGAGAAAGATAGCACTTCTTATGAAAAAGATAATAAGGAGCAATTAAATCATGCCCTGCTACAAGGCTATGGTACTTTAAAGAACGAGCATCTGGAATGGTGGAGAAAATGCTGGGAAAAAGATATGGTAGTAATAGAAGGGGATGAAGCAGCGATGCAGGCTCTTAATTACTCTTTATATCATCTGATTACTATCGCACCAAGACATAGTAAGAGTATGTCAATTCCAGCAAGAGGACTATCTGGACAGACGTATAAAGGAGCTGTATTTTGGGATACGGAGATGTTTTTACTTCCCTTTTATCTCTATACCGATCCAAAGGTTGCGCGAAGTTTAGTAAAATATCGGATTGATACCTTAGAAGGTGCTAGAAAAAAGGCGAAAGAGTATGGTTATCTTGGTGCATTTTATGCATGGGAAAGCCAAGAAGGTGGACACGAGGCTTGTTCGGATTATAATGTTACGGATGTATTTACAGGACGTCCTATGCGTACTTTCTTTCGTGATAAGCAGATTCATATCTCGGCGGCAGTTGTGTATGGCTTGATGACTTATGTTCATACAACGAGAGATTATTCTGTTCTTGAGGAAGGTGGAGTAGAGGTAGTTCTTGAATGTGCACAGTTTTATTACTCTATGTTACTTCAAAAAGTTCCGTTTGGACAATATGAGTTGCATGATGTAGTAGGACCAGATGAATATCATGAAAGAGTGAATAATAATTTTTACACAAATCGCATGGCAAAGTATACGTTTGATATGGCAGTAGAGCTAATTCATAACGTATCGAAGCTGTCAAAGGACACACAAAATAAAATAGCAAAACAGTATGGGTTATCTGCTTTATTAACGAAGTTTGAGGAAGCTTCCAAACGAATTTTCTTAAAAGTTCCGGACAAATACACTAAGTTAATTGAACAATTTGATGGCTATTATAAGTTAAAGGATACTTCTCTAGAGGAAGTTCGTAGTAAGATCATCCATCCAAAAGAATACTGGGGTGGAGCATATGGGGTTGCTGCTGATACAAAAATTATAAAACAAGCAGATGTTGTAACAGCATTGACCTTGTTTCGTGACGGATATGAACAAGAAGTATTACAAAAGAACTGGGACTATTATGAGCCTAGAACAGAACATGGGTCATCTTTAAGCGCTTGTATGTATGCGTTATTAGCATGTTATTGTGGCAATCCAGATCAAGCATATCCCTTCTTTTTAAAATCAGCAATGGCTGACTTAAAAGGTGGCGGCAAGGAATGGGCAGGACTTTTATATATTGGAGGAACTCATCCTGCTGCTGCGGGAGGTGCTTATATGACAGCGGTATATGGATTTGCAGGGCTAAGCATAAAAGAAGGAAGTATCGCTGTAAAGCCATGCCTTCCTTCGTCTATCACAAAGTTAAGTTTTTCAGTACAAATAGGTGGAAAAAAATATCGAATTACGGTAACGAAGGAAGAGGCTGTTGCAGTGCTTATTTAGCGTATCGTTAACAATATAAATAATTATAAGTTTACGATACATCAGATAGTTAATACACTGTCTCTCTCTACTAGGTGAACCGGAAGTATGATTTCCCGCTGTTTTAGAGTACGATTTTCCAGGCGGTCTAACATAAAGTAGGCCGCTTGTCTACCTTTCTCATTTGCATCCTGATGGATGGTGGTTAATGGAGGATCGGTAATACGGCTAATACTTAAATCGTCAAAACCAATAATGGAGATATCTTCTGGAACACGCTTTCCAGCTTGACGTAATCCTGCGATCAATCCAGCAGCCATAATATCTGCAGTTGCAAATAGAGCAGTAATTTCTTTATTCGATGCAATTGAAGCACCGGTACGTAAGCAAGAGGCAACATCCATACCAGCCTGCAGGATTAACTCTTCACGGATTGGGATATGAAATTCCTGTAATGCCTGCTTATATCCAAGCAAACGTTGGTAGAGAACACCGTTTTCCTTAATTAGTGGAGAAACAAAGGCAATGTTTCGATGGCCATGTTCTAACAAATATTTTGTAGCAAGGTAGCCACCTTGGTAGTCTTCAAGACCAACATTGCACATGTTTGGATGGCTGACATAACTATCAATTAACACAATTGGTATCGAAAGTTTTGTCAATGCCTCATAAAAGGAATCTTTAAATATACCGGTAAAGAACAAGCCATCTACATTCCAGTTTCTAAGAAAGGTATGTAAGTCGTCGGCGGTTTCAACGGTTCGTAACATTAAATAATAACCGTTTTCCCGTAAGGTAGCCTCAATTGCCCCGATAAATGCAGAGTGGAAAGGGTCTTCCATGAAGTTTTCCTGTTTATTTACGATTAAGTGATTGATAATTCCAATCACTTTTGAATTATTGGAAACCAGAGAACGAGCAGACATATTCGGTACATAGCCAAGTTCTTTAATCGTGTCATTTATTCTAGCAATGGTTTCAGCGGATACACGACCTGACTTTCCATTAATAACATTAGAAACGGTGGTACAGCTAACACCAACGATTTGAGCGATATCTTTAATAGTTGCCATAAAAATTCCCTTCCTTTCAACAGGTTTAAGGTTAAACCTAATAGACTAAGTTTACCATTAAACCTTGAAAATGTATAGAGGTTTTCAAAAGGATATCGCGTGGGTAGGAAAAGTCAATGAGTACTTTTATTTAGGCAGAATAGTTTCTTCATAAGAGTGAATCGATATAGGATTCCTGTCACTCATACCAGTAACGAATCATAACACACAGCAGAAAGGAGAAAACAGTATGATTAAAGGAGTCATCTTTGATTTAGATGGAGTTTTGGTTTCTACCGATGAACTACATTTTAAAGCATGGACTAAATTAGCGAGTGAATTAAATATAAACAATTACACAAAGGAGGATAACAAAGCACAAAAAGGGATTAGTAGACTGGAGTCTTTAGAAATTGTACTAAGGAAAGGAAGTCTAACTTATAAGGAGAAAGAAAAACAAGAACTTGCAGAGAGAAAGAATAACTATTATGTCGAAATGTTAGACTCACTCGATGAATCTGCTGTATTAGAGGATGTAAAAGAGGCATTGGCTATATTAAAATCCAAAGGAATCAAGATAGGCGTTGGTTCCGCGTCAAAAAATACTCCAATCATCTTAGACAAAACAGGACTCGCACCAGAAATTGATGCAGTTGCTTGTGGAATCGATGTAACTAAATCAAAACCAGATCCTGAAGTCTTTCTAATTGCTGCTAAAAAACTAGGACTACTCCCTAAGGAATGTCTTGTTGTGGAGGACTCCTATGCGGGTGTAGTAGCAGCAAAGGCAGCAGGAATGAAGAGTCTGGCGGTAGGACCAGAACGAAAGTTATTAGAGGCGGATTATGATTCAGAGACATTATTAAGTGAGACAGATTGGGAAGCGATGTTAAAAATATCATAGTGTGCTGTCCGTTGGAGAATTCGTTAAGTTATCAAGTAAACAGCACACTGGACAAGGGAGGAACTATATGAAACAAAAATACGTTAAGTTGGAAGGAATCGTAATTGTAGTATTGTTCTTATGTCTGATAGGTCTTTTGGTTACTGTAGTGAATAAGAAAAGGCCTGCAAAGGAGGTAATCTCGATTCAGGAAACAAAGCTAGTTTTGTATGAGGGACCTAAGTCTTTGAGGGATGCTACCGCAGAAGACTTGATTTCTGCAAATGAGAGTGCAAAGGATTTTTCACTGCTTCATTGTATTGATACCTTAGTGTCAGTAAATGGTTACGATTGTTATGTATATGATACAAACGTAAATCATTCTAGAAAATGGTATAGCGACTACATGCCTCCGAATGCAAGAACTCCGATTACCTATTTTGATTTTAAAGGTGTCGTAGAAGTAACGATTGAAGTTCCTAATATTGCACTTGAAGCAGCTAGCGTAAGTCCATTGCAGTACGGAATTACGCCGGTAATAGATAAGGAAAAACATACGGTTACATTTACACTTACAAAACCAGATCAATATACCATTAGTTTTAATAATTCACCAGAAAGAGCGGTGCATTTATTTGCAAATGAGATAGAAACCAATATCCCATCCAAAGAGGATGAAAGTGTAGTCTACATTGGACCTGGTGAATGGAATATTGAAAATATCATATTAGAGGATAATCAGACTCTATACATCTCTGGTGGTGCCGTAGTTCATGGCATTGTAAATGCTAATTTTGCTAAAAATATCACGGTTCGCGGAAGAGGAATTATCGATGGATCTAAGTTTGATGGATGGAAGGGAAAAGAAGCTTATATTCCATTAAAATTTGATAATTGTGAGAATATAGCTATTAGAGATATCATTGTACTTAATCCGAATGCTTGGGTATGTCAGGCATTTAACTCTAAAAAAGGAACAATTGATAATATCAAAATTATTTCCTCTAGGCCAAACGGTGATGGAATTACGCTACAGTCATGTCAGGATTACACGGTCACAAACAGTTTTGTTCGTAGTTGGGATGATTCCTTGGTAATTAAAAATTACGATGATAATTCAAAGAATATTACTTTTCATAACATGCAGTTATGGACGGATTTCGCGCAGTCCATGGAAGTAGGTTATGAAACGAATAAAGGAAAGAGAGAGAATGCATTTATCTCTGATATAACCTTTGAAAATATCACAGTACTACATAACTTCCACAAGCCAGTAATTTCCGTTCATAATGCAGACGATGCGGTAGTCAGTGACATTACATTCAAAAATATCATTGTAGAGAATGCTCAGATGGGAAGTGGCGATGGGGATGAGATGCCATACCTCATTGATGTTAACATTGCAAAGAGTTCGAATTGGTCTTCAACAGGAGAGCGAGGAAGCATTAAGAATGTTGTAATTGACGGAGTGAGTGTACTTGCTGGTAAAAACTGCGCTTCAAGAATAAAAGGGTTTGATGCTGAACATAACATCGATGGTGTGTTTATGAAAAACATTATGGTACTAGGAGAAAAGATAACGAACTTGGAACAAGGTAAATTTGAAGTTGATGCAGAGACAGCAAAGAATATTGTCCTAGAGTAAGTTTTAAGTAAAGCAGCGCACATGGATTGTTTGGTGTTACGGAGTGAAAAAAAATTGATAGAAGAAAGGATGCCACATACAAATTCTTTCACTCTCTCTTATTTACAAGGAAAAGTTCGGAAAGTGTGATTTTTCTTGTTTGTGGCATGCAATGGGTGCAAAGATGAACAAAAAACGAGTGATAATCTTATTGTTAGTAGTTCTTAATGCCATACTATTAATCTATACTCTTCGATTACCAAAGCAGGAACCGAAGGTAAAGGAAACGATAGAAACAAAAGTAACTACGGTTGAAGCAATGGAACAAACAGAAGCGATAGAACACCCTGATTTTGTAAAAGAAGAATACGCCTCCTCCATACCAGAGGGAGAAAATATTGCTCTTGGAAAAAAGGCTACCTCAGATAGTTTTACTCAAAGTTATACAGCAAGGAAAGTAACGGATGGAATAGCAACTGGAGTATCTTATTGGGAGGGAAAGCCTAAGAGCTATCCAAATATTATTACACTAGACTTAGAAGAGTTATACACGATACATACGATACGTGTCTGCCTTTCTCCAATGAGTATCTGGGGAAAGAGAACGCAGGATTTCTCTGTCTCAATAAGTAGCGATAATGAGATATTTACAGAGATAGTACCAACCAAACAGTATACCTTTGATCCAGATAGGGGAAATGAAGTCCAGATTAAGCTAGATAATTTAGAGGCTCGTTATGTTCAGTTATCTTTTACTGCAAACTCAGGTGCAGCGGCGGGACAGATTGCAGAATTAGAAGTATATCATTAGATGTTTACTTCAGATTAGATAATTCCTAAAAGAAGAAGTTGGGTTTTGTTACTGGTGATTACCGAGTGATTCTCTATGGTCAGATGGAGGAAACTGCAAACCAATAGAGACTATTAAGAACTATGATTAACTTATGGCAGAAATAAGAACGTTTCAAAATAATTTATAGTAATCCTTATAAAATTACATGTAGAATTGATTTGAATGACAGTTTTAAAAGTGTACTCAAATCAATTCTACATGTTTTTTAACCATATCAGGTAAGTAGCGAAGCGGATTGTGAATATTTGCTTTGACTAATAGCTATTAATCTAAAAAATGGTAGAAAAATATGGAATAAAGCAATAACTTATGCTAAGATTATAGTAAATAAAATTGTAATAAAGTGCTCAATAACATTAAAATAGTAATCTAGAAAGTGATTTACATTTTGCTTGTTACTAAAAAGGCGATAAAGAGCCAGAATAGGAGATAAGATGCAAAGGAATCCAATAGAACAGGAAAAAGAGATTCGTAAAGAGCTAACGACTCTTTATGAAGAATTTGGGTATTTATACAAAGATTACTGCTCGAAAGAGCAACATGAAGATTTAGCTAAGTTAAAGAAAGAAGGACAACCCTTACCAGATAATTTAAACTATGATCCAAAACGTGAGAAGTTATACTATAGTATTCCATCTGGTTTATCGACAGGGGAACTTGAAGAATTAACAAAACTACGTTTGTTAAAATATACGAAGAATATAAGTTATGGGGTAAATTTTATTGTACTTGTAATTGTACTAGGAATCATACTAAAACTAGTTGTATACTTTCTTTAGAAGATTCATCTACTTTTAAAGAGAATATAAATATAAGAGATGTTAGAACGAGATTTTTTCATGCTAAAAGTTTTCAATCTATTCACATTGCCATAAAAATAGCACACCGCTACTTAGAAGAGAACATATAATATTACATATTATCTATCAAAGGATGATAGGAGGTTGCTATGAGAGGTCACCAATGTTGTCCCCAAGGACCTAACCGAATGAGTATAAATGGCGCACTAATTGAAGACATAGATTTAAGAGGAAATCAAGGAAGAGTTACGATATCTTATGCAGTACCGCAGAGGAATCAATTGATATTGAAAGAGGTACTTGTTTTACTTGTAGATGCTCAAACCAGAATATTGGGTAGTTTCGGTCAAAGAATAACACTGAGAGATTTACAGCGTGGTATGCTTGTAGATGTTATAGTTTCACCGAACTTTACAAGAAGTAATCCGCCTCAAACCACTGCTTTTCAGATCACTGTTGTTGGTGAAGATAGGTATCCAACGAGGATTGAAAATATCTTACGAGTTGATGAGAGAAATCGAATGATACTCACTGGAAGTTCTCTAGATCCTGGAAGTCAAATTCGTTTTGTAGTGAATAATAATACAGAGATATTTGGGCTACGAGGAAATCGTATTTCCTTATCGCAGTTAAGACCAGGGCAAACGATTATGATTACTCATGAAAATTTTATGACGGCAAGTATACCACCACAGACGGTTGCCATTAGAATTCAAGTATTATAAAAGAAAACTACATTCATATAGCTTGTTAGAATCATAGTGTATATGATTGGTGTAATGGAAATGGTTGAGGAGAATTATGATAAGAAGAATCATGATTTTATGCAACCATTTCTTTCTCATTCATGACAAGGAAAAGTTCGCGAGGCCATCATAAGGAGTTTGAGTATTACTTAGCAGAGCTGTTTAGACAAAAAAGACAAGTTGAGATAACAAAGCAGGCGGGCGTGTTTATTTGTAGAAAATAAGGTTGATTGAAGAAAATGGAGGTACCATGATTATATTACTATTACGCCATGGAGAATCAGAGGGCGACTTAAGGGAGGTACATGAAGGGCGTGCTGATTTTCCTTTAACTGAGAGGGGAAGAGAACAGGCAGGTAAGGCTGCCAAGTGGATTAATGAAAATTACAGGGTTAATAAAATATATTCTAGTACACTAGTAAGAGCAAAAGAAACCGCTAATAGGGTATCCATGGAAACTAATGTACCAATTGAATTAAGAGAAGGATTAATGGAGTTTAACAATGGAAAATTAGCAGGAATGGATCGTGAGGAGGCAAAGAGTAAGTATCCTGAGATGAAAGACTTGCCAATACATGAGAGTGTCTATGATATGGAGTCAAAATTAGAGTTTCGTTTTCGTGCAGAAACTATACTATCTGAGATAATTTCGAATAACAAGGAAGAAGATGTCGTGGTTGTCGTATCACATGGAGGTTTCATTAATCAGCTCTTATCAGCTTATGAAAAACAGCCAATAACAACTGAGATATGGCATGCAACTGGTGATACAGGAGTTCATTGTTTGCGATACGAGCAAGGAAAACGTGGAATCTTGTATTTGAATAATACAAATCACCTAATGATAATGTAGAAATAAAAATATTTTTTATGAATACTGTAGAATGTGTGATGTTAAATAAGAATCATGCTGATTGTGAAGTAAAAAGATAACACTTAATGACAGAAAAAACAGTTTAGAGGAACAATAAAAGAGCATTTAATTTAAATGTGGATAAAGTTTATAATATAAAAGAACCCTAAAAATCCTGACTTTTTATAATGGTGAAAAATGATACCCAAATTAATTTCATAATAGCAGAAAAAGACCATCTAACCTTATGATATGTGAATTACTGTATAGAAATGTAAAAAAATATAAAGGAATGTTTGACATATAATTCCAAACGACTTATAATAAATATGGGGATATCAAAATTTAACATATGGGTATACGATTAAGGGGTGAATTTATTGAAGAAAGTCATTTTCATGCTAATGATAACATTATGTTTATCAGCTTCAGTTCATCCAATGGAGGCGTTTGGAATTATACCAGCATATTCTGAGGAATCTGACAATGAAATTGATAACATAACCGTATTACAGACCATGGTATTTGATACCTTCCTAACGAAATCGGAACCCTTGCCTAGTGAACAGGCGAAAGAGCCGATTGAAGAGAATCCTGAACAAGAAGGACGGGCGAATACAGAGGAAGCTCCTGCTAAGGTAGATAATATGTACATACTACTAGTGATCATTGGTTTTATGCTGTTAGGAGCCTTTATGCTTCATGCAAGGGATAAAAGAAAAGATTTGTAAAAGGGGCCGAAAAAGGGCCTGTTGCAAAATAAGTTGCCCAGCCTTAGTGCTGAAACTTTTTGTAACAGGCCTTTTTTCTATCATTTAACAACATGTTAAGATTCTTATGATGATGTAAAAATAGCAAGATTTGGTGGGTAAAAGGTAAACCATAAAAAAGAGATTGCGAGTAAAATTAGGACAATACCACCGAGGAGCTGGTAGTATTTACCTGATAAATAACCGTGGGACATTAAAACATAACTTATGATATTAGAAATAATTACTCCTAAGATAAAAGTTATTATATCAAGAATCAGGTAGTTTGTTCCAAGGATTTTTGTGTATCCATAAAACAATATAGGTATTGTAATTAATCCAGCTATAATGCCAAGTGCTTTGCTTATGATATAGTTATTGTACAGTGTGCCCAGTTTAATAAATTCAAAAAGAGAAAATAAAAACATTGGGAAAAAGAGCATCTTTAGATGCTCCCAAGTACTTTCATTCACTGGGGAAAAAAGAGCAACAAAATCATTTTTTCCAGACCATTCATAAGCAAAATGAAGCAGCGGGCCAAGAATTACTGTAAAGATAGTACTGATTATGGTATAACATTTTAATTGTTTTGTTTCCTTCATATTGATACCAATCGTTACTGCCACATATTATAAATGTGGGAAAGAATTACATAGTGGCACCTTTCTAACATTCTTATTTTCTTTCTACCATTCCTCTCTTGTGAGTAAAAAAAAGGCTTGCTATAAGTAAGGTGCGACAGTTATCTAATGAAGTTCAAGCCTTAATTTCTTTTGAGGTATTATAATAGTATATGCATATCCCATTAAGGATATACCAAAATGTAAATGCAAAGTTTGTCAAAATGCAAAGTACTTATATTCTATGTTCTTTCAATTAAATTCTTAATAATTATATAAATTTCGTACTTTTATTTAGGAATACGAAAGAAACTGTAGCGTTTTTTTGATGGATAGAATAAACAAATACCTTTGGAACGTATTGGTAACATGTCTAAAAGTAGATGACTACTAATACCAAGAAAAAGTCCAAAGCCAATGCTTAAGTTAAATTGAAGTACGATAATACTGGTTAAAAATAAAATAAGGAGACTATGAGTGAGAGTTCTGTGTTTGATAGGAATATAAAAAATCGATCCAAGAAAACTCTTCTTATGGTCAATATCTGGTAATAAAGAACCTAATACGGAGCCAGTGATATAATCAAATGTTGTAATGGACAAATCCCATTGACTTGTTTTATTCCAATAAAGTAGTAATCCTGAGAGAGCAAGACCACCGATAATATGTGCTTTTCCTTTCATAAAAAATCCTCATGTCTAATAATCTAGTAATTTCTATAAGCTAATAAGTAGTGCATTAATCATGCTAAACAATATCAGTTAGCTCAGTGATTAAAAAATGTGTATCGTCACGGAAGGGCCCTCCGTAGAGTAGAATTATTCGATATCATAATAATCGTTTGAAATATGGTATAAAAAAACAATAACGAATACTAGTGGAATATTTTGGGACAAGTGAGCATATGTTATGTAAGACGCTTTATTTTAAGACGCAATTTATTATTAGGACGCATTTTATAATAACCCATTTATTTTAAAACGGAGTATAAGAATATTATGACTATTAGACATTTTCATCGGAATTTTTGCGCTTTCCTTATCGCCATTATGGCGATAGCCCTGTTGTGTACTAACTACAAAGGGCAGATAGTATTTGCTGAAAAGCAAGATAATTTGGAAAGAAAAGCATACCTTCCTTTAAGTAAGATAGGTCGGAATCGTTATGTATTAGAGGATGATGGATTTTATCGAATAACGACTAAAGGAATGAAAGACAAGAAGGAACAGAATGATAGAATTAGTAGTGAAAGCACTAAAATAAGTGAGGACGCTAAAATAAGTGAAGACGCTAAAATAAAAGAAGACACTAAAACCAGTGGTGAGAACAATAAAAAAACGATAGATGATAAAACAGGATCAATAGTAAATAGTAAAATAGGAAATGACGAGATATTATCACTAAATGGTTTGGAAGAACAAGAAGAAATAGCGCAACAAGATGAAACTGAACAAAAAGCTACGATTATGCTAACTGGAGATCTTATGTGTCTACGTGCACAACAGTATGGGGCAATGAGTAAAAATACATTTCAATTTAATGATAGTTTTTCCTATGTAAAAAAAATATTTTCAAATAGTGATTTAGTCATTGGGAACCTTGAAACCTTAACGTCACACTCAAACTATTATACTTTTGAGCAAAAAATAATGAAAGATTCACCTAACTGCAATGCTCCCGCTACTTTTTTAGATGCCCTTCGTTATGCAGGTTTTGATGCTGTTGTTACTGCAAATAATCATTGCCTTGATGGTGGGATGACTGGAATTAGAGAAACAATAGAAAAATTAAAAGAATATCATATAGCACAAGTTGGAACCTACCTTAGGAATGATGTACCTAGGTTTCTTCTCTATGAAGTAAATGGAATCAAGCTTGGAATTTTAAGCTATACTGAGTACATAAATTTTCGTTATAGTCTATCGTCTAAGGACTTAAATAGTACGGTCAACTGTTATAGTAAACAAGCAGTGGAACGTGATGTGAAAGAAGCAAAAGAGGCTGGTGCGGAGTATATTATCGCATATAACCATTGGGGTACAGAGAATACAACAGAAGTTACGAAGCTTCAGCAACTACATGCTATGGAAATGGCAGAAGCTGGGGTGGATATTATTCTTGGATCACATCCACATTGCTTGCAAGAAGCAGTATACTTAAAGACAAGCGACAATAGAAAAGTACTGTGTATGTATTCTATGGGGAATTTTGTATCAAGTATGGTTAGCGAAGCAAATAATGACACGATAATTCTACGTCTTGAGATTGTAAAAGTAGAAGGGAAAGTGACATTAAAGCAACCCGGATATTATCCACTTAAGGTTTTTTCTGTTTATGAAAAGAAACGTTTTGTAGTAGTACCGACACAAAAAGAGTTTCATAATGGAAAAGCTACTACAGCTCTAGAGAAAGCAGGAAAGCGAATAAAAAATGTGCTAGGAAAAACAATGAAAGAGTGGAAGATCGAAAAATAGTAGAATTGAAAAATAATAGAATCGAAAAATAATAGAATTGAAAAATAATAGAATTGAAAAATAATAGTAGAAAAATAATAGAAGATCTGAAAATTAAAGAGCCGTTTGTCATTTCACATATTCCATTGAGCACTTAATCATCCGTAAAATTATTGTGAACTTCAATAATATTCTTTTTTACACATAAATTCCAGTTAAACTATGCAGACTATGGGTAGCAACTGTGAATACTGGCAGTGCAATATGTAAACAATAAGCGATTGTTATGGATATAAGTGTTTATTGTTAGTAAAGGAGAATATTATGAAAAGGCGTATTGTCGCAATCGTCATGATTGCTGTCATGGCATTTGTATTAATGTCTTGTAGTAGAAGCAAAAATGAGGGAGGAGCTACACCCTCAGTCACGCCTTCCGCGGGCGGAAGGTTTACACCCGGAACTTATGAGGGCAAAGCCACCGGGTATGGCGGAGAAATAACCGCTACTGTCGTCCTTAGTAATGATCGAATTGAATCGGTTACCTTATATGGACCTAATGAAACTGAAAATATAGGTTCCATAGCAATTCGTGATTTGCAAGCAAAAATAGAGGAGCAACAATCTGTTCAGGTCGATGCTATCAGTGGGGCAACAACGACTAGTAAAGCAATTATAGAAGCAGTAACTGCTGCACTTACTAGCGCTGGTGTGGATGTATCAAAGTTAACTCCGGTATCACCGCAACCAACCAAAGAGGTTGCTTTACCAGAAGAATTAATAGCAGTTGATTTATGCGTGATTGGAGCAGGTGGAGCTGGAATGACTGCTGCAATTGAAGCTAAGGCAGCAGGACTTACTGTTGTTATCCTAGAGAAGATGTCTATGGCGGGTGGAAATACCGTAAAGGCAACTGGTGGTATCAATGCTGCTAATACTCCTCTTCAAAAGGAACTAGGGATTGCTGATACGATTGAGAGTTTCGTCACGGATACAATGAAAGGTGGAAATCACTTAAACAATGAGGCTTTAGTACGTACAATGGCGGAAAAATCTGCAGATGCCATCGCATGGCTGGAATCATTAGGGGCACCATTAGCGAAATTATCATTTTCTGGAGGAGCTACCTTTAAGAGAATGCATGCGCCAGAGGGTGGAGCTCCGATAGGAAATTATATCGTGAATACTTTTCTGAATAATATAGAAAGTAATGAGATTGATATTCTCTATAATACAAAAGCAACAGAAATCTTAATGGATAACGGAAAAGTATCTGGTGTGATGGCAAAGGGAAAAGAGAAAAATTATAAAATAGCGTGTGAAGCTATTATTCTTGCGACAGGTGGATTCGGAGCTAATGAAACCATGGTGGAAGAATATGATAGTAAACTTGCTGGTTTTAAAACAACGAATGCACCAGGTGCAACCGGTGATGGTATTAGAATGGCAGAAGCCATTGGTGCGAATGTGGTAGATATGGACCAGATTCAAACTCATCCAACCGTAGAGCAAGAAACCAGTATCATGATCACAGAATCGGTACGAGGTCAAGGTGCAATCCTTGTAAATAAAAATGGAGATCGTTTTTATAATGAGTTAAGTACGAGAAACTTAGTATCGAATGCAATTATGCAGCAAGCTGGTAGTTATGCCTATCTGATCTTTGATCAACAGCTTAGAGAAAATTTAAGTGCAGTGGAAAGCTATATTAATGCAGATATCGTGGAAGAGGAGAATAATCTTTCAGAACTTGCAGATGATATTGATGTAGATCCTGAGAAATTAATAGCAACGGTTGCGGATTGGAATAAGACAATTACGGAAAAGAAACAAGACGTATTCAATCGTACAACTGGTATGGACACAACGATATCCAAAGCACCTTATTATGCAATAAAAGTTGCTCCTGCCATTCATCATACGATGGGTGGAGTTGAGATTAATACAAAAGCAGAGGTAATTTCTACAGATGGCAAACCAATCAAAGGATTATTTGCTGCAGGAGAAGTTACCGGAGGAATTCACGGTGCGAATCGTATTGGTGGCAATGCGGTCTGTGATATAGTTGTATTTGGAAGAATCGCTGCAAAAAGTGCCGCAGACTATATAGCAACTCACTAAGGGAGGACGTATGAATAAAAATAGTTCATTTCAATCAAATGCATCAGAGAAAAGAGAGCAAAAAAAGCAAAACGAAAAGTTTAATAGTATTACGGAGAAGGCAAAGGTAGAGAATCAAAACCAAACGCATAATTCTAAGAAGGAAGGGATTGCACCAATCAATCGTGCAAAATAAGTGTAGAATGGATAGAAAAGTAACTCGCAGAACTTTAAGTTATTTATGCTAGTCTCCTCGATTATGTAAGAAAAATCCAGATAATTTATTATAACATAAGGGAAAATTTATGTTATAATAAATTATCTCTTTTTTACTGTTTACATACAAAAATAACAACTGTTGATAAAGGGATAATAGTACATATCGTTTGTCTGTAAACTAAAGAGTAGTAAAAAAATGAGGCGATTATGTAAAATAAAAGCTATTTCATAAAAAGTTTGCGAATAAGAGCAATCCAAGGAAGAAAGGAAGAATTATATGAAGACAACATGGTCATTAGATGATTTATACACAGGTTACGATGATAAAAAATTTAAGGATGATATGAATCGATATGATGCTCTCATCACCCAAATGGAGAATCTATCAAAGGAACTTGAAAATTTACCAAAAAAGCAGGCGTTAAATAAAATATTTGATTGTTTAGAAGAAGCGCTTCGATTGGATTATCTCTCTGTATACTGTTCCCTACGCCAATCTACAAATACATCAGAAACTGAAGCAACTTCTTATCTGGGACAGATCAATCAAAAATCCTCCAATTTAGCAAAGTCTAATACTATCTTTATGAAATACATTGCAAAAATCGATGATATTGAGGAACTAATCAAAGAAGATGAAAGACTTAGTGAGTATGCATATCTTATCCGTAAAATAAAAGAAAACAATAAACATCTATTAAGTGATGAAGCAGAAGAAATTATTGCTAAGATGTCAATTTCCGGTGCGGACGCATGGAGTGAATTACAAAGCTATCTTACTTCCACTGTGAAAGCTATATTTGATGATAAGGAAGTAACACTTTCGGAAATCCGCAATATGGCATATAGTACGGACGAATCGATAAGAAAGAGAGCCTATAAAGCAGAACTAGAATGTTACGATAAGATAAAAGACAGTATCGCATATTCTTTAAACAGTATTAAGCTTCAGGTATTAACGTTGGCTAAGTTACGCGGATATAGTTCAGTCCTTGATATGACATTAGAGCAATCGAATATGAAAAAGGAAACATTGGATGCGATGTTTACGGCTATGAAAGAGTATATGCCAAAATTTCATGAATATCTGCGATTAAAAGGAAAAGCGTTAGGACATGATAAAGGTCTACCTTGGTATGATTTATTTGCACCGATGGGGGCATGTGAGAAAAAATATAGTATCGAAGAAGCAAAAGAATATTTATTAACACATTTCCGGACCTTTGCTCCAGACTTGGCTCAGATGGTTGAGCGAGCATTTGACGAAAATTGGATTGACTTTTATCCAAAGACAGGAAAGGTTGGTGGAGCTTTTTGCTGCAACCTTCATCCATTAAAACAAAGCAGAGTTCTAGCCAATTACGATGGTACGATTTCTGATATAGTTACACTGGCACATGAACTTGGTCATGCTTATCATAATCATAATATTCATGGGCATCGTATCTTAAATAGCGATTATTCTATGCCAGTTGCAGAAACTGCATCTACCTTTAATGAAAATGTTATTCTAAATGCAGCGATTAAAGATGCAAGCGGTGCTGAAAAGTTGGCGCTAATTGAAGGTCAGCTTCAGGATGCAGCACAGATTATTTGTGATATCTATTCACGTTATCTCTTTGAGACAGCTGTAATTGAAAAGCGCAGTGATAGTTTTATGTTTGCAGATGAGCTTAGTGAGATGATGCTTACAGCTCAAAAGGAAGCATACGGAGATGGACTTGATTCTGAGTATTTACATCCTTATATGTGGGTATGTAAAGGGCATTACTATTCCGGTCAAGTTAGTTTTTATAACTTCCCATATGCCTTCGGTGGTTTATTTGCTCGTGGTCTATATGCAAAGTATATGGAAGAAGGAGAGGAATTCTTACCAAAATACCGTGATTTATTATATGCGACAACAGTGAGTGATGTAGAGGATGCTGCAAAGATTGCTGGAATTGATTTAACCGATCCTGAGTTCTTCCGTAAGGCATTACAAACATTTGCTGATCAAATTGACGAGTTTAAGAGCTTACTATAGGTCGTTAATTTATAATAATGTAGAAATCTAATGCTTTCTTAATTTTTTCTTACGATTCGTATGGTATAATAAATACAAAATTATACCATTAGTGCTTACACTTATGACAACGTAGAGTGTTTGTACAGGAATACCTGCGAATATAGTGTAATAACATAGATGACTGGAAGTTAGGGGATGTAGAAGATGAAGCATAAGAAAATATGGCTCTTGGTTAGCTTATTTTTAATAATTATAGTAAGTGGATGTCAGGATAAGTTTATTTTCACTACGGATGGTGAACGATATACCGAAGATAATATGAACTATTTTGGGACTGTGAAGGAGCCTGTTGAGGAGATTTCAGCAATCGATGTGAGTACACAGTATGCAGACTTTGAGATTATAGCTTCCGATGGTTATTATGTGGAATATTCCTATTATTATGTTGATGAGGAACCTGTTCTTACAATCATAGATGGTGTTTTGACTTTTAATGATAGTAATATGAATCAAGGTGGTTATTCCATTAATCTAAAAAAGCCTAATTATTTTAAAGTATATGTACCAACATCCGCAGAGTTAAATAACGTGAAAGTAACTGTTTCAAGTGGTAGTATCTCAATGGGAAGCTTCTTAGCAAAGGATGTTAAGATAGAGAATTCGTATGGAGATACCATTATAACTACGACAGCAATTGATAATCTTACAGCTGTAACTTCCTCTGGAAATCTTACGATTGAGAGAAGTGCAATAGGAGAGGCAGATATTACGAATCAATATGGTGATATAGATGTAAGAAATATCAATGAAAAAGATGAATTTTTAACAAAAGAATACCCAGATGCTAGCTTTACTATGAAGCTTAGCAGTGGTAGTCTGGAAATAGAAAAACTGAAGGCTAAGGAATTACAGTTTGATAATTCGTATGGTGATGTTAAGATAGAAGAATCTATGATTACATCACTGAAAGGAAAGTTAAGCAGTGGAGATTCCACCATAGAGGATTGTAACATAGAACAGGTAGATATGAATAATTCCTATGGTAAGGTAGATTTATACTTGATTGGGAAGCAAGAGGATTATTGTCTGGATATCACTTCAAAGTATGGTGATGTCTGGGTTGGAAAGAAAAAATATGACGGTTCGATTCTCATAGATAAAGGTGGAGCGAAACGCATTAAATTGTATTTATCAAGTGGTAATGTTAAAGTTTCTTTCCGATAAATTGTAAGTAATAGAAATGGAGTAATGCGATGAGAGAAAAGAGACTGAATCAACAGTGGCTAAAGTTCCGACAATTATTACGATTGAAACGTAATTTCTTTCTATTGTTATTACCCATTTCTTTTTTGTTGCTTCAATTAGCAAAGCGGAGCAGTTATTTTGCAGAAAAAGTGTTTGTGAGATTTTTCTATCATCCATGGTCGCAATTTTTATCAACTCTAACTGGTATACTACCTTTTTCTCTAGCAGAACTAATCATAATACTAGGACCATTGATATTAACGTTCCTTCTAATACGTTTCCTCATACGTAGTATCAAAGCGAGAGAAAATCGTTACATAGTAGTTGGGAAAGGTATTATTAATATTTTTTGCGGTATTAGTATTGTTTTTACTCTTTATATCTTAGGATGTGGTATTAATTATTATCGCTATCCATTTAGTTATTATAGTGGATTAACGATATTAGAATCTTCCGAGGATGAATTATATGATTTATGTGTGTCGTTAACATTACGTGCAAATGAGCTGAGAGATTCTATCTCTTCGATGGATGATAAAGGTATTTATGTTTCCACTATGAGTACGAAAGAGTTAATGAAGGAATCAAAAAAAGCTTATCAAAAAATTGCGAAAGAGTATCCTATATTAGCAGGTAAATACCCATCAGCCAAACCAATGATATTTTCACGTGTCATGTCTAGAATGGAACTAACCGGTATCTTTATTCCGTTCACGATGGAGGCAAATGTAAATGTGGATATTCCAGATTACTCTGTAGCATCGACGGTAGGACATGAATTGGCTCATTTACGTGGATTTATGAGAGAAGATGAAGCAAACTATATTGGTTATCTAGTTTGCACCGCCTCCGACAATGTAGAACTTAACTATAGCGGTGTAATGCAAGCGCTAATCATTGCGGGCAATGCTCTTTATGATAAGAATAAAGAACGTTACATGGAGGTTAGGAATCTTTATAATGAAGGAGTACATGCTGATTTAGCAGATAACTCTGCTTATTGGAGTCAATTTGAGAATACTATTGTAAGTAATACCGTAACGATGATGAATGATACTTATTTAAAAGCAAATAATCAAGAAGATGGAGTACAAAGCTATGGAAGAATGGTTGATCTTTTGCTAGCAGAGTACCGAGAACATAAAAAAGAAGAACTAGAATAAATCATAGACAGACGGAATAAAACTAAAAAATTAATGGGATGAATTTCTCCATTAGATTAAGAATGGACGGAATCAAGAAGACGAATGGAGTGACCAGAAGAGCGAAAAACTTCTAAGGGGACTCACCACCATTGGTCTTCTTTTTTATTCTTAACAAGGAAAAGTTCGCGAAGCTTGTTTTTCTTATTCTTAACAAAGAAAAGTTCGTGAAGCGTGTTTTTTCTTGTTTGTGACGGGGCATGGAATAAAAAGCGAGGCCTGTGTTTTGGAAGTTATAGGATTTGACATTATTCTACAAGAGTGGTACAATTGTTACATAAATGTTACAAACATATGAAGTTCTATGTAAAATGTCTTTCTGATGTAAAGGATGAATTATATGGAAAGATACATACTTAGGTGCTTCCAAAGAGGTAAGAAACCATGTTTCCTACCGTTTAAAGTAAGGAGAATTGATATGAAATTAAAAAAACTACTTACCCTACTCTTGATTATCTGTTTGTTAGCAGGTGTAACAAATACTCCGATAAAAACAGAAGCCAGTACTACAAAATCTTATACCAGCTCAGAACTAAGATTACTAACTGCCATCATCTATTGCGAAGCAGGATGGGAAAGTTATAAAGGAAAAGTTGCAGTCGGTAACGTTATTTTAAACCGTGTGGAAAGTAACAAATTCGACCACGTAACAACCATTAGAGAAGCAGTGTATGATTTAAAACGTTGGGGACGGCAGTTTGAACCAGTTTATATTTTAACTTCAAGTGGTAAATATACTCCCAAGGGTGCACCATTTGAAAAAGCTTTAAAGCTTTATACCTACGGAAATTATAAAAGTGAAGAACAAAAAAAAGTAATGGAAGAATGCAAGAAAGCTGCAAAAGCTGCTTTGAATGGTACGAATGTAATTGGTGATTATCTATACTTTAATAGCCATATAGCCTCAACCAAAGCAAAGTGTGTGAAAGCAAAAATTCCATATAAAATTATCGGAAACCATATCTTTTTTGAAAGATTTTATT
>ERZ791922.451-NODE-451-length-26481-cov-3.151820_pt1 | contig 26481 bp, 27 predicted proteins | sample MGYA00510134_ERZ791922 | MGnify/ENA primary metagenome ERZ791922 (study PRJEB30046, sample SAMN00792101) | human gut metagenome | study: EMG produced TPA metagenomics assembly of the A metagenome-wide association study of gut microbiota in type 2...
CCTGTCCTTTTTATAATAGGCTTTTATTCTGCTATAAAATTTCTTAAATATAATCTCCGCCGCCATATCCGCCGCAGCACAGCCCGCTTCCTCCGCAGCAGAGATTGCACAGCATATTCGCCACGCACAGCTTCACGCAGCAGCTGGTGTCAAACGTTCCCGGATATCCGAAAGACATCTGGCGCTGCTGATACCATGTGCCGCCGTTCTGAAGCCGGTCAAGCAGCATCTGATACTGCATATTCCCCGGATCCAGGCGAACGGCTTCTTTTGCCTGCTCCAGCGCCGTTACATTATTGCCGAGACCGGAATTTGCCGACGCGCTGTAAAAATACCAGAGGGCACTCCTTTCCCTGATCCCGGCCAGTACATTGAGCGCTTCCTTATAGTGTCCGCTGCGTATGTAGTTGGCGGCGGCGCGCAGATGAACGTCTTCTTCCGTCTCCTGTCGGTTCTGTCTGCTGCCTCCGTATGCGCCTGATCCGCCGAATCCTCCGAATGGACCATATCCTCCAAAAGTTCCTTCTCCATTCGAATCTCCATATCCGTCAGATGAGTATCCTCGCTCCCGTTCATCCATGATCTGCTGGTATGCCTGCTGTACTTCCTTAAACTTTGCTTCAGCTTCTTCTTTATTAGGATTATTGATATTTGCATCCGGATGATACTTTCTGCTCAAACGGCGATATGCTTTTTTCACCTCATCGTCCGAGGCATTTCTGTCCACCCCTAACAGACTGTATGGATCTGTCATCTTATTTCTCCCTTCAGAGCCTTGTTACAGGCAGGTTCCCTGCATCAGCTCTTTTTGATAAACGTAGTGCCGCACTTCGGGCAGCGCACCTCGATCTTTCCCTTCCCTTTCGGGATGCGGATCTTCTGTTTGCATGACGGACAAGTATAGATATGGTAGACTCTGCGCTGCTGCCAGATGTTTTTCTGTTTCCGGAAAAAATTTCGAATTCCGTATGTTTTTGCAAGGAACGCCTGATTCTCCGCATAGCGCTTCTGCACATTTCTGGAAAACACCCGGAAATAGCAATAGATTATCAGTATCCAGCCAAGTATGTAAAAAATGAACCCTGCGATGTTATCCACAAAGACCGAGGACACGACCACAGCGATAAGACCTAAGATCAGCAGAAATTTAGAAAGCTGATCCACTCCGTATCTTCCCTGCATAAAACGAATCAATTTTTCTTTCATTATTTATCCATCCTTTTAAATTTAGAATATGGGATATATTTTCCTCCGGTTTCTGCGCAAAGTCAATTAAAATTCAATTAAATATTCAGAATATTCTCCCCAAAGGGGTCAGACCCCTCTGGACAGGGGTCTGACCCCTTTTCCTCAAATATTCAGAATATTATTACAAATCTCATCTGAAATCAGATACACAATACGTGAATCATTGATCATCACATAACGGTTTCCATTTCCGTCCTCTCCACCGATATACAAAGTCAGTACTTTGTCTTCGTCGTCTTGTGTATAAACTGCCTCCACAGTGATCCGGGCTGTTTCGTCCAGACCAAATCCAGCCAGGTCTTCATCTGCTGCTGAGTAGTCTGCCGCCTCCGACAGTTCCACCGCGCCTAGCCCCCCGGCAATTGCCGTGATATCTTCTTCCTGTTCTTCATTTTCACTGTCATAGACCGTGGTCTGCCCATTCTGTGTGATCGTCTCTTTTACAAGATTTCCGCTGCCGATACTCGGATATTCATCGAACTGCGCTATGTCATCCAATGTATAATTCAAGGAGTCGATGACCGTGGATGCCACTGTATACACTGTTCCGCTGTCCCCCACCGTCACATAATAATCTTCTCCCGTCATATTTCCGAAGTACAGCTCTGTTGTGCTGCCATCCGCATCTGTAAAACTCAGCGTATATGCGGGTTCATCCAGACCGTAATCGGCAAGGCTGTCACCGTCCTCCAGTTCGCGGTCTGCAGTGATATTCCCCAGCGCAGCCGCCATATCTTCCGGGTAACTCTGCGCCAGCGGGAAATCGGCATCCGGCGTATAGTACCATTTGCCGTCCGTTCTGGAAAATGCCATTTCTCCGCTTCCCACATCAAAGCTCATGGATACGATATCATCAGCCACTGTATCTGTCACATGGATCTCAGCCGCTTTGTCAGCCTCTTCCCGGCGTTTTTCCTCGCTCTTGTTCCATGCCCGCAGTCCGAAATAGACCGCGAGCAGGAGCACCAGAACCGCTGCAAGGATGAACAGCCCTTTATTCTTCCGGATTCTTCCTTTTTGAGTTTTCTGTTTCTCTGTCATGCTCTTCTCCTCCTGAACCATACGACAAACCCGCCGATCAGAACCACAGCCGGGATGCCGAATATCATCAGCAGGCTGAACAGCCCTGCATGCTGGACTGTATTATATTCCACGCCCAGGCTCTTCGCCTCGATGGACAGATTCTGTACACCTTCGAAATTGGCAGTTACTGCATTCATGAAAAGCTGAGTGTTTTCAAGCTGCGGGAAAGTATCCGTAATCGACTGGTCGATCAGGCTTGCCGCGGATATCACCGTCAGCCTGCTCTCCATCGCCTCCCCGCTGTCTTCTGCCGTGCTGTCTGTTTCATCCGCCGTCTCTGTGCCGGTTTCTGTATCTGCAGTACTGATCGTCTCTGTGGCGGCCGCCCCCAGGACATATGCGCCCTGCTGCTGTGCGTCCTCAGTCACTGCATAGGACTGGTCAGATGACGACATGAACGAAGTCACCGCGATAGTGTCGCGCTCCGGGTCAGTAAGGGTCATCCCATGTGTATTAGTCAGCAATACCATCTGTGACGTGATTCCGTCTGCCATGTCCCCATATACAGAAAGTTCAGGGAAAATATAATACGGATTATTCTGATAGCATCTTGCCGGATCTGCAATATATCCGTCTGCCGCCTGAATACCGTATGTATTCAGGATGCCTTCCAGATTAGGAAGGTCTGCAGAACTTGTATCTCCCAACAGGATCATGAGCTTTCCTCCGGATCCCAGATAATCCGTGAGCATCTGTACTTCATCCTCTGACAAGTCTGAAGCAGGCGCGTACATGAGCAGGAGATCACAGTCTTCCGGAATGGAGGCAGTCATGAGCAGATTAAGTTCTGAGAGAGTATAACTGTTCTTTTCCATCAAGTCTGTCACAGTAGAAGACAGCGTCCCCTCTCCATGTCCCGTTGTCTGATAGACTGTCCGCTCCACGTCATTGGTCACATAATTGACCGCGCTTGTAAGCTGTCCTTCTCCGTCAAATTCTGTATATGACGCGGTCCCGTAATAGTAGTAGGAATACTCATCCATCACAAGGATATCATTGAAAGATACATTCGTTGTCTTTCCTGTATCCTCACAGGAAATGACGATCGTATTTTCCGCCGCATCATAATCTGTCAGCGCTGACGGGTGAAGCACCGGGTCGATCCATTCTACATGGATCCTGTCCGAAAGTGCCGCATACTTGCTCAGAAAAGTAGTGATCCGCTCGTCTGTCTCATCTTTGACCGCAAGCACTTTCATATCTACGTCTTTTTCCAGACCGTCCAAAAGATCTGTTGTCGTATCGGATATATCATAGATCTTCGTGCTGCTCACATCAATATTTCGGAACGCCTCCGGTATCTGCCCTACTACCAGATTAAACACAATCACCACGGCAAGCACCAGGACAGTCAGCCCGACACTGTATGCGCCCCGTCTTGTCCCTGTTGTATGAAATATATTTTTAATATTCTTTCTATTTTTCACAGTCCGGTCCTCCTAACTCCAGCGTCTCTTCTGTATCGCCTGCACGGTCAGAAATACGAATACCGCTATGATCGACAGATACAGGGCGATCCCTGTTACATCCACAATATTATTGGATGTAATGCCGGTAAAAACATTGGCAAGCGCCAGTCTTCCAAGAAGGTTTGAGAGAAGATTTTCATAAACCTCCGAACGGACCGCATATACTGCAATACTCACGACAGCTCCCACAAGCTCTATCCCGCCGGACAGGATCAGATTCTCCGTCATATGCCAGATGTAAATCGCTGCCACTGTTATCAGGATAAGGACGCCCACAAGGCCGCTCACCGCTGAACTCGGCAGCATGGACAGGATACCGTCCCATAAATACAGCACCAGAAGAATGCCAAATGTGCTGATAAATGCAATGATCTGGCTCTCCGTAAGGGAAGAGAGGAACATCCCGATCGCAGCGTATACACATCCCAGCAGGAAAAACACACCGATGGATATATAATCCACCATAAGATATGCCGTTCCCTGAGATTTAATGATCAAAGGGAATATGCAGAAGATTACATTAGGTATGGCGATGACTGTTACCATTGCCAGATATTTACCGAACACAACCTTCGGAAGGCTTACCGGGGCGGTCAGCAGCAGCTGGTCCGTCTTATTTCTGCGCTCCTCCGAAAAACTCCTCATTGTGATCAGCGGGATTCCTACAAGAAATACGATCAGAGATCCGGATAATGTATATGAAAAATACGGATATCCTGACATCATATTGTATGCCATGAAATAAATGCCTGTAAATGCAATCAAAAATGCCACAAATACAGGGCCTGTCATAGACTGAAAGCAGGATTTTAATTCTCTTTTATAAATCGCCAGCATCTTTATCCCCCTCCTCTCCTTTTTCAACAGCATCTTCCGTATCTGTTTTCTCCGCTTTCTCTTCCGGTATAAATTCCTTCCATCTGGTATTCTTTGTAAAAGCCGACGGCAGAGTATCTTTCTGTGTCAGTTCCATAAAGACATCCTCCAGGCTTGTTCCGGAAACTTTCAAAGTCAGCAGCGGGATGCCGGCTGACGCGAACGCGCGGAACACGCTTTCTCTGATATCCTCGCCCTTTTTCTCCCGGATACTTCCCTTTGTAATTCCATTTGCTGCCGGCTGGGTCTCAATCATTTCAATCCCAGGCACATTTTTCAGGATCCGGCGTATCTCTGCGGGAGATGTCTTTGTCTCGATCTCCACGATATGATTCTGTCCGAGCATCCGCTCCAGATTTTCCGGAGTATCGCTTGCCACCAGCCTGCCTTTGGAAATGATCATGATATGATCGCACACCTCTCTCACTTCCGCCAGAATATGCGAACTGAGGATTACGGTATGGTTCTTTGCCAGCTTCCGGATCAGCTCCCTGATCTCTATAATCTGCTTCGGGTCCAGTCCCACGCTGGGCTCATCCAGAATAATAATCTCCGGGAACCCGAGGACAGCCTGCGCCAGCCCCACCCTCTGTCTGTATCCCTTTGACAGATTTTTGATCAGACGGTGTTCCACGTCCTTGATCTTTACCAGTTTTTCTACTTCTGCGATCTCGCCGGAGCTCTGCCTCTTCTTAAGCCCTTTCAGCTCTGCCGCAAATTCCAGATACTCGCGCACAGTCATATCCATATACAGTGGCGGCTGTTCCGGCAGATAGCCGATATGCCGCTTCGCCTCTTCAGGCTCTTTCAAAATATCATGTCCATTAATGATCACTTCTCCCTCAGTTGCCCCGAGATAGCCGGTCATGATATTCATGGTCGTGGATTTTCCCGCTCCGTTCGGACCTAAAAAGCCGTAGATCCGCCCTGTTTCAATTTTAAAATCCAGGTGATCCACGGCAAGATGGTCTCCATACTTCTTTACCAGATTCCTTACTTCGATCAAGGCAATACCCTCCTAAAACATATCGTTGCCTCAGCGTCCTCTGCATAAGAAAAAGACGCGCCTGCCTGCTCTCATTGTATGAGACTGACAGGCATTTAAGCACGTCTTAAAGAGTATCAATATTCTGTGAAAGTTATGTGTTATAAATGTGACAGAGTTTTGTGCTTGTCCCGCGCTGCCGCGCTCTACACGCGCACCAGACACTCATGCAGTCCCTCCGCACCGATCCTATGCTCATCCATAACACCGCAGAGCTTTCCACGTTCTGCTATCGGAGCGCACCATGCCAGCCCGCACCCGGCGGAAATGGAGCGCGGAACAGGAATAAGCCTGCCCGGAACCTCATGTTCCCGGCATGCCTTTTCCATGGCCATCGCATCCGCCGTAGTATGAAACGTCACTACAAGTCTCAGCTCTTTTTCCCTCATGTCCGCTCTTTCCTTACTCGATCACAACCGCAAAGCCGTCTTCCGTCACCTCTGAGACAGCTTTTCTTCCATGATCCTTTGCATACTTTTCTACATTCATTCTCTGATGAGGCTCTGTCACCAGTACCTTTATCGGTCCTTTTCCTTCTTTTAATGCATCTTCCGTGAGCATCACCGGCTCCGGGCAGGACAGACCCCTTGCATCTACAATCCTCATTTTCACTCCTCTACTTTCCCTCTTTTCTCTTATTTAAAAACGCGATCAAAAAGCACACCGCAATACTGATGATAACTGCCGCTTTCCCATACAGCGGGACACTGCCTGCCACGACTTCCTGAGTCTCGGCGTTTACAGCCGTTGCGCTTGCGGCAAGTCCGAAATTATGAGCCAGGGCAGCGCCTGCAAACATACCCAGCACGGTCACTGCGGAATCCGATGATCCCTGACCTGCAAGGATCAGCTGACGCAGCGGACACCCGCCTGCAAGGACAGCGGCAAAGCCGACTGCGTACATTCCGAGGATATTCCAAAGATGCTCTGAATGAGCGATGATCCCCGGAGTATCAAATGCAGCGGCAAACCTTCCTGTCGCCATGTTAAACACCAGCATGACCACAAAAAATCCTCCGATAATGGTCAGCAGATCAAAATTCCGCATCAGGATCACATCCCGGATGCTTCCCGCAAAACACATCCTGGACTTCTGTGCGACAGCTCCGAACACAAGTCCTCCGATCAGAGACATCAGTATCGGTGCGTGCATGCTTCCCGGACCGCTCTCACTGCTCTTAAGCAGCGTTGTTGCGAGCGCCAGTACGAGAATGCCTGCCATCAGCGCCGGCAGCACATACCCGTTCATTCTGTTTGCCGCGTGGGCGCGTCCCAGGCTGAATCCTTTCTTTAATGCGATGACTCCTGTTCCCACGCCGAGGATAAATCCGATCAGCGCTACCCAGGCGTTCAGATCTCCCGCTGACATACGGATGATCATCCTGAGCGGACATCCCAGGAATACAAGTGAACCGATGGCAAGGATCATTCCCAGCACAAACCGCACCATGGGCGACGAGCCCGCCATCGAGCGGTACTCCTTTGTTGCCGCAGAAATAATGAATGCGCCCAGTACAAGACCGATGATCTCCGGCCTTGCATACTGCACGGTCTCCGTGGAATGCATTCCCAGGGCTCCCGCTGTGTCTCTGATAAAGCATGCGATACAGAACGCCATATTAGCCGGATTGCCAAAATAAGCAAGGCATGCTGCCACAACGCCGCAGATGATCCCTGCCAGAGCAAGTTTTTTCTTCGAATCTGATAGATTCATGTTCTTTTCCCTCCTGCTTTTTCCAAAGCGCGCGCTCTCATTCACGCGCCAGTTCTCTCACAGCGTTTATCGCAAGATCCACTTCTTTTTCAGTATTATAGAAGGAAAAACTGAACCGCACCGCTCCCTGCTCCACAGTCCCCAGCGCGCGGTGCATCAAAGGCGCGCAGTGCGCCCCCGGGCGCGTGACGATCCCATACTCCATGCTGAGTTCATCGCTGACCTCAGAGGAATCATAATCCAGAATATTAAGAGATACAACAGGAGCTCTCTTTTCGGTTTCAAAATCACCGTACACCGTAACCCCCGGTATACTGCAAACCCCTTCGTAAAATCTTCTCATCAGGTACAGTTCTTTCTGCCTGATCCGGTCTATCCCGGTCTTGTTAATCCAGGATATGGCAGCGCCCAGTCCGGCTATACCGTGTCCGTTCAGAGTTCCCGCCTCCAGCGCCGTCGGCATCTCCTCAGGGTGCTTCTCATTATATGTATCGATCCCGCTCCCTCCTGAGAGCAGCGGCCGGATATACACGCCTTCTCTGACATACATCCCTCCTGTCCCCTGAGGACCCAGAAGGCTCTTATGTCCGGTAAAGCAGAGCACATCGATCTGCATCTTCTCCACATCGATGGGATAGACGCCGGCAGTCTGGGATGCGTCCACAACAAAAAGCAGCCCGTGTCTTTTTGTCATCGCTCCCACCCTTTCCAGATCGATCGTGTTCCCTGTCAGGTTGGACGCATGGGTGCATACGACTGCTTTTGTATTCTCCCGGATTGCTGCCTCCATCTCCTCGTATGAGATATTGCCCTTCCCGCTGCACCCGAGGACCGTAAGCCCCACGCCTTTGTCTCTGCACTCATAGAGAGGACGCAGCACAGAGTTGTGTTCCAGTACTGTGGTAATCACATGATCCCCTTTGGAGAACAGACCTTTCAGTGCGATATTCAGGCTCTCTGTCGAATTTGCCGTAAACACGATCCTCCTCGGATCTCCTGCATGAAACAGACGCGCCAGCTTTTCTCTGGCGTCATAGATTACCCTGGAGGCGTCCAGCGCAGGGGCAGACGCCCCTCTTCCCGCGTTTCCCATAGTATCAAAGGCGGCCATTACAGCCGCCTTGACCTCTTCCGGTTTGTGTATCGTAGTTGCCGCATTATCCATATAGATCATAAGACCATTTCCGCTTCCTTTCACTGTATGATCCGCGAAGCTTTCTTCCTGCGATATTTCCGCTGCTATAAGTATAAACCGCTCCGCTCAGCCCGTCTAATCGAAAACCGCGATAACTCCCCTTCATTTATAGATATTATCTATAAGCGAAGTCATCTCCGGTCTGATACAATTCTTTTACCTTCCGGATCAGCTTGTCCGCTGCCGGCAGGACCGGATAAGCCGCGTCAAATACAAGATTGACCGACCGCCTGCCTCCTTCCGCTCCGAGGGGAAATTCCAGAAGTTTTCCCGCTTTTACATCATCCTCCGCCGCAAGCCTGGACAGGATGGAAATTCCCATCCCGCTCCTGACAGAGCGTTTGATCGTCTCCTGGTTTTCCATGACAGCCGCAATGCAGAAATCTGCCATTTCGATCCCCATCCGTGACAGGATCCGCGCGGTTTCCTTCCTCGTGCCTGAGCCCTCTTCCCTTAGGATCAAAGGCTCTTCCCTGATCCACGAGGCAACGTCCCCTCCCTGCCGTCTGAGAAATCGTTCTGAAGCCGGAGTGATGATAACCAGCTCATCCTGATAAAAAGGAAGATAGGTACAACTCCCTTTTTCTAATACAGTTCCCGTAAATCCCACATCCGCCTTATGTGACAGGATCATATCCACCACGCCTGCACTGTCCGTCTCCAGCACTTTGAGCTGCTCTCCGGGATATTCTCTGCGAAAAGATGCCAGGATATCAGGAAGCAGATACTGCGACGGGATGGTGGACGCCGCGATCCGCAGCACACTTCCTCTCTCGCCGGAACTCAGCCCAAATCTTTCCCTGATCTTCTGCTCCAGTTCAAGCATCTGCTCCGCGTAGGCATAAAGTTCCTTTCCCGCCTCTGATAAAGAGACTCCTTTCGTGCTCCTGACCAAAAGGCAGGCATTCAGCTCCTTTTCCAGGGACGAGATATGCGCGCTGATGGTGGGCTGCGTGAGATAAAGCTGTTTTGCCGCAGCAGAAAAGCTCTTTGTCTCCGCCACCTTTACAAATGCTTCAAGCTGTTTCAGATTCATTGTCTCTTAACCCTTTCTCAGGCATATCTGTCCGTTCTCACACCCGCTCTTTAAAACTTTTCCCACTACTGAGACTTCCGTCTCCATCCCGATGCGGTCAAATTTTTCAAGGATGCTCTCCTTCTCTTCCTCCGGCACTGCAAGGAGGAGTCCGCCTGAAGTCTGAGGATCGCAGAGAAGATCCAGCCACATTTCATCTGAGCCGTTTACATCCAGATTTCCGGTGTCCAGAACCGGCGCCACATGCTTCCGGTTCCGGTACGCGCCGCCGGGGATCAGCCCCATCTGCGCATATTCTTTCACACCGTACATGTAAGCCACATCCTCTACATTAATCTGGATCTGCGCCCCGCTGGCTGCCGCCATCTCGGAACAATGTCCGAGAAGTCCGAAGCCTGTCACATCCGTACACGCATGGATGCTGTATTTGCGCGCAGTCTCCTTTCCCTTCCTGTTCAGTGTCGTCATGACCCGGATCACTTCCTGCTCAGATTCTTCAGACGCCAGCTGCGCCTTTACCGCCGTATTCACGATGCCGCTCCCGATCTGCTTTGTCAGGATCAGCACATCGCCCTCCCGGCATCCATAGTTCTTATAAACCTTATCAGGATGGACAAAACCCGTGACTGCAAGACCGTATTTCGGCACATCATCCTGGATCGAGTGCCCGCCCACGAGCACTGCCCCGGCTTCATGCACTTTATCCGCCCCGCCGCGGAGGATTTCCCCTAAGATATCCGGATCCAGCTCTCCGGGAAACTCCACGATATTCAGTGCGATCTTCGGTTCACCGCCCATCGCGTACACATCGCTCAGGGCGTTCGCCGCTGCCACCTGCCCGAAGGTATAGGGATCATCCACCACCGGAGTAAAAAAATCCAGAGTCTGTATGACCGCGATATCATCTGTCACCTTGTAGACTGCCGCATCGTCTGATGTCTCAAAACCGACAAGCAGTGACGGATCACTAAACTTCGGAAGCTTCTCCAGCACCCCGGACAGTGTATCCGGTCCGATCTTTGCCGCGCATCCTCCATGTTTCGCAAACTGTGTCAGACGGATATTCCCTGACAGAGAAGTTTTTCCGCTCATATATTTTCCTCCCATCTGCCTTTCTCTTCCCAACCGCTGATCTTATTTTCCGTTTTCCCTGCTATGGACGGATCACGCTCATCGCTCCCTGCAATGTTTCTACGATGCTGTACATGTTCGTCACACTTCCGACCGCCAGTTTATCCTTGATCCCATAGTAATCCAGGCATGTGCCGCAGGTCATGATCTCCACGCCCTGCTCTTCCAGGGTTTTCAGGTCATCAAGGCACTCCGATCCCTCGATTGTCAGCTTTGCACCTCCATTATAGAACACCATTTTATCCGGAAGGGCATCCATCTGCGTCACTGCAAAAATAAAACTTTTCATCAGAATACGTCCCAGTTCATCGCTTCCGCCGCCCATCCGGTCAGAGCCGATGGCAGCCACTGTCCCGATACAAGCAGGACAGCTCTGCGCGTTTTCCGTGCCGCCTGCAGCCGCCGGAACACTGTTCTTCACCACATTTTCCCCCACAGTGATCAGAACCCGGTACTCCCTCTCTGCGAGCTGTTCCTGCTCGGCTGAAGCTCCGGAACTCTTTGCCAGTTTCATGACATTGCGCATCGCAGTCTCATTGTCCACCAGCACTTCGATCTGATCCGGACCGGTCAGCGCGTCTATCGCTTTCTTTGTCTTTACCACAGGGATCGGGCAGATATCCCCCATTGCATTTACCGTAACCATATATTTTTCCTCCTTTTATTGTTCAATCGACGATCACATCTGCCTTTGCAGGTAATCTGGATTATATATTATATAATGTAATACACTCCTCCTGTTTTATCAACAATTTAAAGAGATGCTGAATAAAGCCGTCCCCAAGGCGATCAAGAAAAGCAAAGAATATTCTGAGCTTCCCGGGGCATACTTTTTAAATAAAAAGGAGGATCTGCCATGGCTGTTAATTTTTCCGAGAGCAGAACAAAAGAGAATCTGATGCGCGCTTTTGCCGGCGAAAGCCAGGCCCGCAGCCGCTATACGATCGCGGCAGAACATGCCGCTAATGAAGGTATGTTCACTATCGCTGATGTCTTCCGCTATACCGCTGATCAGGAGCGCGCCCATGCTGAGAGATTTTACGATCTTTTAAAAGAGCTTTCAGGGGAGACAGTGCACATTGATGGTTCATATCCGATCGACTGTCAGGATACTCTGTCTGAGCTTCTGCGCGCGGCTGAACACAATGAACATGAAGAATATGCCGATGTATATCAGAACTTTGGAGACACAGCAGAAGAGGAAGGATTTTGGGAAGCCGCATCTGCTTTCTACCAGATCGCCGAAATCGAGCATGTCCATGAAAAACGCTTTGGAGCGCTGGCAGACATGCTGGAATCAAATATGTATTACAGTTATCCGAATGGATATGCACAAACTGCGGCTATATACATGAAGGCCGTCTCGCGCCGAAGGTCTGTCCTGTATGCCGGCATGAACAGGGTTATTTTCTCCCATATTCAATGGCATGTTATAAATTGCCTTAACTAATGTATAAAATCAAAACGGACCTGATCTGACGCGTCAAACCGCCCCTGAAAAATTAAAAAATTAGGGGTTTACAAACCGATCTTCTTATGATAGAATACCATTTGTCGAGCGGAAGTGGCGGAATGGCAGACGCGCTAGATTCAGGTTCTAGTGGGAGTTTTATCCTGTGGGAGTTCAAGTCTCCTCTTCCGCATTGCCTGAAAAAGAATCTCTGTTACAGAGATTCTTTTTTTGTGCTTTCCCGCCCCGCCAGACTCCTCTGCGCATCCCCTCTGCTTGCAAATCAAACTCGAATAAATTATAATATAGTAACATTAATTTCCCGGGAGGCAGACCGAAATGTGGAAAAGGATTGAGCTGAAAAAGAAGGCGCGCGCGCTGCTGAAGCAGAATTACTGGAAAGTGATTTCCGTCTGCTTTATCATAGCTATGCTCACCACTGCCTACCCGGTCTCGACAACATTCATCTCCCTCCAGAATGTATCAGTCGGAGGCGAGCCTGACGCTGCCTTTGCCCTCGATATACCAAACTCTGAAATTGTTCTTCAGACACTCAGCCGCGTTTTTGAAGGCGTGACCCTGCCCGGGATCAGCGGCCGCGTCGTAAGCGCCGCCGGGCAGATTACTATTGATATGTTTTCAAACCATATCTCCCTTTTCTTTAATATCCTGCGATCAGTCAACGCTTTCCTCAGCGAAGGCATCGGCGCCGGTCTTATCCTGGCTGTAGCCGGTCTGCTGCTCGCCTTTTTATATCAGATATGTATCAACAACCTTCTCCTGATCGGCGAAAAACGCTTTTTTATGGAAAGCCACAGCTATAATAAAACCATGATCTCAAAAATTTTCTTTCTTTTCAAGCTTAGGTGCCTGTGCAGACCTGCATGGATCATGTTCTGCCGCACCCTTTTTCAGACCCTGTGGAATCTGACCATTATCGGAGGGATAATCAAGCACTATGAGTACAGCATGATCCCTTTCATTCTGGCAGAAAATCCTCAGATCAGCCGCCGGGATGCTTTCTTTCTGTCAAAACAGCTTACGTCACACAATAAATGGAAACTGTTCCTGCTGGACCTGTCTTTTGCCGGATGGGTACTCCTTTCTGTCTTCACCCTGGGACTTCTGGAGTTTCTGTTTGTAAATCCTTATATCACCGCGTGCAGATCCGAGCTGTATCTTTTCCTGCGGCGGAATTATGTGCTGTCACGCTCCCCGAGGTACGAGCGGCTGAACGATTCCTGCCTGGAGCATGTGCCTTCCGAAGACGAGCTGCTGATCCGCAAGGCTCTTTATGACGATTCCAACGGACCCTATACAAAGATTTCTTACTTTGCCCCGGAACAGTACCCCGTATTTCTGTTCTCTGTGCAGCCCCCGCTTCGCGCCGTCCGCTCCCCGGTCAAAACCGACAGGAAATATGATATATGTTCCATGATCTTCCTCTTCCATGCCTTCTCCGTTTTCGGCTGGATCCTGGAGATCATGATCCATCTTCTTCAAAACGGGACCTTTGAAACAGACACGGCATTTTTTGCTCCCTGGATCCCGCTGTATGGGATATATGGTCTGCTGATCCTCGTTCTTACCAGACGTGTGGTCCAAAAACCTGCCTTTGCATTTATGATCTCATTTGCAGTATATTCTGTCCTGGAATACGGTTCCAACCTGATATCGGATCTCCTTCTGGGCTTCCCGTTCCGGGATTACAGCGACTTCTACCTGAACTTAAACGGGCGCATCTATCCGGGAGGCTGTGCCGCCTTTGCACTTCTGGGGTGCGGTTTTATCTATTTTCTTGCCCCCAAATGGTCCGAATTCTTCGAAAAGCCCGGACCGGCTGTCAGGTGGACAGTATGTGCCGTACTGACTGTCCTGCTCGCCGCAGATATAATCCTGGCGCTTATATAAAAACAGGAGCATGCCCGGAGGCAGCTGATGACCGGTATTGATTTTTAACGCAAATAATAGTAAACTTTCTATAAGTTATCTTTTCGCAGATACAGGCAGCAGCCGGTCTTCTTTCACCCGGCTGCCGCCGTAAATAATATGCCGTCAAATAGAAGGCGGCGGAAATGGAGTATAGTATGAAAAAAAGAGTTGTCGTAGCTCTGGGACACCGAGCTCTCGGGACCACGCTCCCGGAACAGAAGGTCGCTGTAAAGCACAGCGCAAAATGCATCGCAGACCTTATTGAAGAAGGTTATCAGGTCGCGATCACGCACAGCAATGCACCTCAGGTAGGGATGATCCATACCGCCATGAACGAATTTGCAAAGGCGCATCCCGAATACACGCCCGCGCCTATGTCCGTCTGCTCTGCAATGAGCCAGGGTTACATCGGCTATGACCTGCAGAACGGAATTCGGGAAGAGCTTTTGAACCGCGGCATTTACCGTACAGTAAGCACGGTTCTGACTCAGGTGATCGTAGATCCCTATGATGAAGCATTTTACACTCCGACAAAAGTGCTCGGAAGGTATATGAACGCGCAGGAAGCAAATGAAGAACGCAAGAAAGGGAACTATGTGATCGAGGAGGCAGGCAAAGGATTCCGCCGTGTCGTATCCGCGCCGAACCCTGTAAAAATCGTGGAGCTGGATGCTGTCAATGCCCTTCTTGACGCCGACCAGATCGTCATTGCTGCCGGCGGCGGCGGTATTCCCGTCATGGAGCAGGACAACCACCTCAAAGGCGCCAGCGCGGTTATTGAAAAGGACCTTGCTGCAGGCAAACTTGCAGAGGGCATCAACGCAGATATGCTCATCATACTGACAAATGTGGAAAAAGTGTGCATAAACCTCGGACAGGATAACGAGCAGCCGCTGGATGAACTCACCACAGAACAGGCAAAAGCATACATGGAAGAAGGACACTTCGGTATCTACAATATGCTCCCGAAATTCCGGGCCGCCGTAGAATTTGTTGACGGCAGGGAAGGACGTCGCGCTTATATTACAGCATTTGACAAAGTAAAAGAAGCGCTGAAAGGAAAGACCGGAACAGTGATCCGATAAATGGAATAATTAAAACTTTAACAGAAAACCGGGGAACTCCCGGTTTTCTTTGTGCAATTTTTTAATTGATTTTTATACATCCTTGTTGTAATATATGCATATACTTAACATAGTATTGAAAACTACTTGTTGCTTTTACATCATGGAGGTGCATATTATGGAACAAAAACGACATATCAAAGAACCCGGCAGCGCGATCACACATTTTATCGGTATGCTGATGGCAATCTTCGCTGCAGTGCCTCTGCTTATCAAGGCAGCTCATGAGCCCAGCAGGATCTACATCATCTCGCTGACCATCTACGCGGCAAGCCTGATCTTATTATATGCGGCAAGTACGACTTACCATACATTTGATATCTCAGCAAAAGTGAACACGGTTCTAAAGAAGATCGACCACATGATGATCTCTGTGCTGATCGCCGGAAGCTATACTCCTGTCTGCCTCATCGTTCTCAAAGGAAAGACCGGGATCATCCTGCTTTCCATTGTGTGGGCGATTGCTGTCGCGGGCATTTTGATCAAGGCATTCTGGGTATACTGTCCGAAATGGGTATCTTCCGTTCTCTACATTGGGATGGGCTGGACCTGTGTCCTGGCTTTCACTCAGATCCTCAACAATATGTCTCCCGCGGCATTCGGCTGGCTCCTGGCCGGGGGCATTATTTATACCGCAGGCGGCGTTATCTACGCACTGAAGCTGCCGCTCTTTAATAATAGGCACAAAAACTTCGGGAGTCATGAGATTTTCCATTTGTTTGTTATGGGTGGAAGCGCATGCCATTTTGTTGTCATGTACGCTTTCCTTCTTCCCTGATAAAATGACAGTTATGATCCGACAAAAATCCCGGCCGCAAAGCACCCTGCAGCCGGGATTTTTTATCTGCATTTATCCAGCATCTCGATCGACCCTGTCAGAGCCTGCCGAGAAAAGGTTTTTTATACGCTCATCCAGACCATGCTCTGTCAGATATTCTGCCGCTGTTTTCGGCATATACTGACGCCACGAGCCGTCTCCGGCAATCAGGGCGCGCAGTTCAGTTCCGGTAATCCCTTTTTCTTCCGGATCCCTCTCCCACAGGATCTCCGTCTTCAGACCAAGGGAGGACAGAATCTTCTCCTTTTCCCTGTCCCATTCGCCGCAGATACTCATATAATACACTGCATCCGCCGGCGCATACTGAGCCAGCACATCCGGTCTGTCCACCGGGAAAGGAATGATCTCAAACTCTTCCCTTTTCACACCGAATTCCAAAAGAGAATCCCGGATCATCTCATACCGCTCGATATAAGCCAGAGGATTATCTCTCACAAGCGTCCCGTGTACATCCAGCGGCGATGCAGCCGGACAGGCGAAAATATCAGGGTGCGTAATGCCCACATATAGAAGCCTGCACCTCATCTTTGCAGCAAGAAGATATTCCATATGTTTCAGATGGAGTCCCTGAAACCTGCCATGTACTACTCCCCGTTCCGTCATTCTTCATCATCCTTTCTTGTGTCTGCTGTTCCAATATCAGCTCCGCTTTACATGTTATCTGAGGAAGGGCTGTACTTAAAGGGCAGAAAGTACATCCCTCAGATTTTCCAGGTCAGATGCATCGGGATGGGAAAGCGCCCGGTCAAAATTCTCGACCATCGCCTTCATCCGCTCATCTTCCGGATTCTGTTCCAGCATAGACTCGTATCTCTTTCTCACGCTCACCGGCATCTTTCCCTGGCACATATATCTCCCTGCCACCGTATTGTCAGCCGCCAGATGGGTCGAAACTTTTTCCAGGATCCGGTTGAAATACTCTTCCGAGCCCCCGAACCCTGCCGTACCGAACAGAAATACCCTGCTTCCGTGGAGGGATTCTAAAAATTCTGCCAGCTTTGCTCCGCTGTCTCCCTTATCTGTCCAGAATCCTGCAAAGATCACCTCTGCTACTGACAGCTTTTCCCCATTTACATCATCCGGGACAGGCTCCCCGAAATATAGACATTCCTCTGTACTCCCGTTCTGTCCGTCCATATAGCTTCTGATTTCTTCCGCCAGTATCTTCGTATTCCCCGTAGGGCTGTCATAGATCACTGCATATTTCATACTTATCATTCCCTTTCTATCTCTTTTTATTGTGTTTCTCGCCCGTCTACCCGAAATATGATCATTTAAAGCTCAATGGGCACTCCATCAACCGCCGCATAGCGAAGGACGTCCTCCGTGTCGTAGACAAGCTTCAGGGAGAAAAACTCTCTTCCCTCATCCAGCAGCCTGAAAAAAATCTTATCTCCCTCCCACAATTCAAGAGAAAAAATCCTGCCCTTATCCACCCATTCCAGCTCTCCTTCATCGCATGCTATAGGTTCTCCCTTAAATCCGTCCGCCGTGTACAGCGACATATATTCTACCACATCCTCACCGTATACAAATGTCACTATCCCCCGGTATTTCCACGAAGTCAGGGTGTATCCTGTCTCCTCCCTGACTTCCCGCAGAAGGCACTCCTCCGGGCTCTCCCCATGTTCGAAATGCCCGCCCACGCCGATCCATTTATCCTTGTTCACATCATTTTCCTTCACCGTGCGGTGCAGCATAAGATACTGACCGTCTCTTTCTATATAGCACAATGTGCTCATCTTTTCCATATCCTGCCGTCTCCTTCCGCCGCGCATTTATTATCTGCTTTTCAAATCCTTCATCTATCCGACCGCACGGCTCCACTGGCTTTCATACAAATGCTTATAAAAGCCGTCTTTTGCGAGCAGGCTTTCATGATCCCCCTGCTCGATGATCTGTCCGTCTTTCATCACAAGGATCACATCCGCCTCACGGATCGTGGACAGTCTGTGCGCAACGATAAATGTGGTCCGTCCCTTCATCAGTTCCGCAAACGCTGCCTGTATCTTCAGCTCTGTCCTTGTATCGATGGAAGAGGTCGCTTCGTCCAGGATCAGCATAGGCGGTCTGCACAGCATCACCCTGGCTATGCAGAGAAGCTGCTTCTGTCCCTGGGACAGACCGCCGCCGTCCTCTGTGATCCACGTGTCATACCCGTTCGGAAGCCGCCGGATAAAGCTGTGGATATGGGATGCTTTCGCCGCCGCGATGATTTCTTCCCCTGTGGCGTCCGGCCGTCCCATGGTGATATTGTCCCGGATAGTGCCGGTCTTGAGCCATGTATCCTGAAGGACCATGCCGTATCCGGCACGCAGGCTCCTTCGCGTCATGTCCCGGATATCGATCCCCTCTACCGAAATTTTCCCCGCGTCCACATCATAAAAACGCATCAGCAGATTGATCAGGGTTGTCTTCCCGCATCCGGTGGGTCCCACGATGGCAATCCTCTGCCCCGGCTTCACCTCCAGATTAAAATCCCTGATCAGCTTCTGTCCCGGCACATAGGAAAACGCTACATCCTCTGCCCTTACATTTCCTCCGATATCTTTGAGCTCCACCGCATCAGGTTTCTCCGGCTTCTGAGGCGCTTCTTCAATCAGGTCAAAAATCCTCTGGGCGCACGCCACGGCATTCTGGAACTCAGTCACCACGCCGGAGATCTCATTGAACGGCTTGGTATACTGATTCGCATAACTTAAAAAGCTGGAGAGCTGTCCCACAGTAAGGGAACCGTTCACAACAGCGAACGCTCCTGTGATGCCCACTCCCGTATATACCAGACTGTTTACAAATCTCGTTGCCGGGTTGGTGATAGAAGAAAAAAATGTTGCTTTCAGATAAGCTATTCCCAGTTTTTCATTGACCCGGTCAAACTCCTCCGTAACTTTTTTCCCTCTTCCAAAAGCCTGGACCACCTTCTGATTTCCGATCATCTCATCGATGAGCCCAGTCTGCTCGCCCCGGATCTCAGACTGCCGGCGGAACATGGCAAATGTCCTCTTCGCAATAAAATTCGCCACGAAGAAAGAAACCGGCGTGATCAGCACCACCACAAAAGTGATCCTCACATTGACAGACAGCATAAACCCGAACGTACCTATGATAGTGGCTATTCCTGTAAAAAGCTGCGTGAACCCCATAAGCAGCCCGTCCGCAAACTGATCTACATCTGCGATAACCCTGCTCACCACTTCTCCGTACGGATGTCTGTCAATATATTTAAGAGGCAGTACCTCGATCTTTCGGAACGCCTCATTCCGGATATCCTGCACTACCTGGTAGGTCATTTTATTGTTGCATACATTCATCAGCCACTGTGCCAGCGAAGTAACCAGCGTACAGATTCCGATCTGTATCATCACCTGTACCGCCCCCGGAAGGTCTACCTGCCCGGGGCCAACGATATGGTCTACCGCATATCCTGTCAGCTTCGGAATATAAAGTGTGAGCGCTACGGAAACCGCTGCCAGAAGGATCGAAAACACAACAAAGATCCTGTACTTTCCCAGATAGCGGAATACTTTTTTCAGCGTTTCCGACTGTCCTCTGTCTTTCTTATCTGTCATCTTTTCAGCCATTGGAAGCCACCTCCTTCGGAAACTGGGAATAATAGATCTCCTGATATGCCGGACAGCCCGCAAGCAGTTCTTCATGCGTTCCCGTACCTGCGATCTTCCCGTCTTCAAGCACAATAATCTGATCCGCATACTGAATGGAAGCGGCTCTCTGGGAGACGATAAATACAGTAAGATCATCCCGCATTCCCCGGATTGCACTCCGGAGCGCCGCGTCCGTGGCAAAGTCTAAAGCTGACGCGCTGTCATCCAGGATCAGGATCTCCGGCCTACGGACCAGAGCCCTGGCGATGGTCAGTCTCTGCTTCTGTCCTCCGGATAGATTACGTCCGCCCTGCTCGATCCGAAATTCCAGACGTCCGGGTTTTGTATCCACGAATTCCTTTGCCTGAGATATTTCAAGCGCTTCCTCCATCTCCTCCGGAGACGCATTTTCATTGCCCCACCGGAGATTCTCTTCGATCGTCCCCTTAAAAAGTACCGCTTTCTGGAGAACTACCCCGATGCGGCTTCTGAGGCTTTCTACATCATAAGCTTTTATATTTTCCCCGAAGATCTTCACCTCTCCCCGGGTCGCATCGTAAAACCGGGGAATGAGATTGACCAGGGAAGATTTCCCCGATCCTGTTCCGCCGATAATGCCTACCGTCTGCCCTCTGTCTATGCGGAAAGAAAGATCAGTCAGCGACTCTGCCGCCGCATCTTTATATGTCAGCGACACATGGGAAAATTCTACTGCGGGAACAGAATCCCGTTCTTCTCCCGGAATATCCGATTCCCATGCTTTATCACCGTTTTTCATCTCCGGCGTGATCTTTAACACACTCTCAATACGGTTGCCGCAGGCGACAGCTTTTGTCACAGTGATAATCAGATTTGCCAGCTTCACAAGTTCCACAAGGATCTGGGACATATAGTTGATCAGCGCCACCATTTCCCCCTGGGTCAGATCTCCCGCCTGTACCCGCAGCGCTCCGGCATAGATCAGAGCGATGATCCCTCCGTTTACGACAATGTATGTGAGAGGATTCATCATCCCTGATATGCGTCCTACAAATTTCTGAGCGTCAGTCAGAGCCTGATTCTCACCCTCAAACCGTTTCCTTTCATCCGCTTCCTTATTGAAAGCACGGATCACACGCGCACCCGCGAGGTTTTCCCTTGTTGTCAGAAGCACGCTGTCAAGGTTTGACTGTACCTTTTTATATAGAGGCATAGTAATCAGCATGATCCCGAATACGATCACAGACAAAAGCGGGATCACCACGACAAAGATCAACGCAGCCTTTACATCCACAGTAAATGCCATGATCATTGCTCCAAACACAATAAACGGAGACCGAAGGAACAGGCGGAGGACAAGATTCACCCCGGACTGTGCCTGGTTGACATCACTGGTCATCCGCGTGATCAGCGTGGAACTCCCTATTGTGTCCATCTCTGTAAAGGTAAAACTCTGAATATGTTCAAACAGGGCATGCCTGACCCCGGTGCCAAACCCTGCCGCCGCTTTTGCTGAAAAATACTGCGCCGTAATGGAACAGACAAGCCCAATGATGCCGAGGGCAACAAGCACAAGGCACATTTTTACGATGTACGGGCTGTCCTGACGGGCGATTCCTATGTCAATGACCGCTGCCATAACAAGTGGCACCAATAGTTCAAAAGACGCCTCCAGCATTTTAAAAAGAGGCGCCAGTATAGTTTCTTTTTTGTAATCCTTCAGATAAATAAGGAGTGATCTCATTTGTTTGTGTCCTGCTTTCTCCGCAAATATTTTATACTGCTTTTCCCAACTATTTTATCATATATGAGGAAAATCTGGTATAAAATTATCTTTTGTTTTCCAGCGCAGAAAAATACCGGTCTCCACAAAAATGAAGACCGGATTTTCATTTTTCATACCCTGCCCGGAAGACTGTCGCTTACACACAGCACTCCGTATCCCAGCTGGGAGTTTGGCCACTCGTCAAATCCCGGAAGCTCTCTCGCCCCTCTGCGCAGGTATGCCTTCACCTTCTCCCCGTATAGATACGGGTCGTTTCCCCGTATGATCCCCCACTCCATCAAAAGCGCCGCGCTCCCCGTGACAAACGGCGTGGCAAAAGATGTCCCTGTAAACTCCCGGTAACTGCCTCCGGGCACGGGCGCTGTCACCCTCACTCCGGGCGCGGCAAGATCCGGCTTTGGCACGCCGCTCCCTTCACAGACCGCAGCCGGACCTCTCCCGGAAAAATCCGCATATGAAAAGGTTCTTGCATCATATGCTGCCACAGTAATGACAAGAGACGCCGTAGAAGGGATCGTAAGGGTTGAGGAACTGCTGGGAAGCAGAAACGCAGTCCCCACATTCAGCGATGCCTGGGCTGGCAGCCACATCTGATAACTGCCGTCCACGATCCTTCTGGGTGTGAGCACGAGCCTCCATACCCCGCTGTCTATATAGGACTGCCGGGGAATAAACGACAGATATATTTCCTGCTTTACACTGTATGGTTTAGGCTCACCGTAATAGATCAGAAGTTCTGTACCTCCCAGAGCGAATCTCTGCGGCCCCAGTATCTCCTGGAAAGGACCCACACGGGTTCCAGACGGATTGACAACCGAAATATCGATTTCATCCACATAGGATTTCCATATCTGTACATTAAGGGCAGGCTCCAGCTCCTGAACGGCCAGCTCCACCACTTTTTCTTCTTCATCTGACACTCTGCCCGCCGCATGTCCCGCAGCAGCCCCTTCATTTCCGCTGCCAATACAGATCACATTTTTCCATGTATCGGAGATATCGTTTAAAAAGCGCTCTACAAGCGAAGTGCCGTCATGTGAGCCGTAGGTATTTCCGAAACTGATATTGACAGCCACAGGCATCCTCATGTCAAGCGCCTTACGGATAACATAGTCCACTCCTGTCATCAATTCTGTTGTACGCGGGAAACCTTCGGTCCGCGGTATGCCCATCTTGACCACGATCAGTTCTGCTTCCGGCGCAGCTCCCCGATACCGCCGTCCTGCGCTGCCCGCGCCGTTTCCCGCGGCGATTCCTGCCACAGCCGTCCCGTGTCCGCTCATATCCCGGCTGGGGACGATCCGGAACCGTTCTCCTTCATCCGGTTCCGACAATGCTTCATTGATCTCTTCTCTCGTAAATTCCGTGCCGGATGCATATCCCTCGGGAGGCCTTCCCGAGAGTGTCTGATCCCACAGGGACACGATCCGCGTAGTGCCGTCTTCATTGCGGAATGCCGGGTTTGCATAATCAATCCCGCTGTCGATGATTCCCACCAGTGTTCCTTTCCCGCTCAGGGAATAGGGCGGGAACTGTACGGTATCAATACACGATACCTGCCTTCCTGTTTCCGCCTCAAAATACAGGCTCTTAGGTTTTTCGATAAACTCGATCTCCGGGAATCCCGCAAGCTCCTCAATTCGGTCCTCCCTGATCACGACTACTGCATATCCGTTCATAAGCTCTGTTACTAACACAGTAATTCCCCTTACCGCTTCCAGTGTGCCGGAGTATTTTACGATCAGTTCCCATTCCCTTGCTTTGGGGTCGTAACCGACCTCCAGCTCTTCAGCCCTTTCCCGCTCCTCCGGCGTGGCGTCCAGCGCGAGGTTCAGGATATTTTCTATTTTCTGGCTCATGTTTCTCTCCTTCTGAAATCAATTTTCCTGTCTTTCCCTGCATGAAGGTCTCACAACAGGGGATGACAGGGGATGGTTCATTTTATGCAGCAGGAGGTTGTCTTAACGCCCTGCACTTCCGGATGTTGAATTGGAACTCCATCCCGAAGTGCTGACCATAGATCAGATAAGGACTCTGGAGAGCGGTTCCTGAGTCAGACTTCTCTGTCTGCAAAATTATAAACAGGCACTGTCTATGTTCCACTGGAAACTCTATACAGGGAAGCTGATGTGATCACCCTGCATGTTCCGCTTTTAAAAGAAACTTACCACATGATCAATGCTGACACACTATCAAAGATGAAAAAAGGGATCGTTCTCATCAACTGTGCGAAAGGCGCGCTGACAGATATCAAAGCTCTGATCTCAGGCATTGAATCCGAACACATCGGAGCGCTCGGCCTTGATTGTATGGAATACGAAGAGGATATCGTCCACAGGGATCTGCGGACTGATATCCTCTCCAACCGCGATATGGCTTATCTGCGGCAATTTAAAAATGTTGTACACACGCAGCACATGGCGTTCTATACAGACAGCGCCGTAAAGAGTATGGTATCCTGCGGAGTTTGCGGACTTCTTGAAATGAAAGAGGGAAAACCTGCGCCACACAGCTTTGCTGATCCGGCTTATTTCCTGTATGCGAAAAGCGGAAGTCCGTCTTTGGCAGGCACCTTCACCTCTCCCTGTATCAGGGGGAGGGCATACTCGATAAACTCTTTTCCCACATCCGAGCCATTCTCTGTTATCCACTCCAGCGGTACGCCCTTTTCCTGATTACAGATCAGGTTCACATCCTCTGTCACATAATCTACGCGGTAATCCTCTCCGGGCACTCGGCGGAACGCGACCATTTTCCCTGTCTCTCCCTCAAGAGCACATTTTACGCCGTAAGCACCGGACGCGATCGCCTCTTTCTGGTCTGTTCCGGAAAGCATGGCAGATGAACACCGCTGGCATACATTAAGCTCAACCGACCGGACCTTTACGCCAAGGCGGTCTTTGACCAGATTTTCCAGATATTTTCCGGACCCCGTAAGCATCTTATGACCGAATGTGTCCACTCCCACATCACTTGACAGCTCGCAGATAAATGTACCGTTTCCATCATTGATACCCTCTGAAATACAGACGATCACGTTCGGAATTTTCTCAAGCGCTTTTTCTACGTCTTCAACAAATCTGTCTGTGTCAAACGCAGTCTCCGGAAGATAAATAAGCGCCGGATTATCGCCCTCACGTCTGCGCGCCAGGGCGCTCGCCGCAGTCAGCCATCCTGCATGGCGGCCCATGATCTCTATGATCGTGACGGATTTCTTGTTGTCATATACGGATGCGTCCACCGCAATCTCCCGTACTGTGGATGCCACATATTTCGCAGCACTCCCGAATCCCGGAGTATGGTCGGTATTTACAAGGTCATTGTCAATCGTCTTCGGGATTCCCATAAAACGGATATCACTGCTGACCTTCGCCGCATAACGCGAAAGCTTGCTTACGGTATCCATGGAATCATTTCCTCCGATATAGAAGAAATATCCGATATCATATTCCGCAAATTTCTCGAACAGTTTCGGATACACCTCATCTTCCAGATCTTCCGGCAGCTTGTATCTGCACGAGCCCAGATAGGATCCCGGCGTTGTCTTCACAAGCTCCAGCTCGCCGGAGCGCTCCAGAGGTTCCATGTCCATGACCTGCCCGTTCAAAAATCCCTCAATTCCATTGACCATCCCATACACAGTTCCGAAAGAGTCCTCCCTGTTCAGCGCCTCATATACCACTCCGTACAGACTGGCATTGATAACAGCGGTCGGCCCGCCGGACTGTCCTACGATCACATTTTTTTTCATTCGTTTCCTCCTTGACAACTTCTGCGCCGTAACGGCGCTCCTGATATCCAGTATCTCTACTATATCCGAAAAAATAAAATTTTACAATATATAACAAAGAATGGTATACTATACCTAACGACAAAAAGTACCCTGAGGGAGGAAATCATTTATGAAATATATTTCATTTGCCATTCCTTGTTATAATTCAGAAGCTTATATGGAAAAAGCGATCAATTCCATCCTGCCCGGCGGCGAGGATGTGGAAATCATCGTTGTAAACGACGGATCCAAAGACGGGACTCAGGAAATCGCCGAGCGCTATCAGGAAAAATATCCGAACATCGTAAAGGCTGTAAAAAAAGAAAACGGCGGACACGGAGATGCCGTCAACTGCGGTCTTGAACATGCAACAGGAAAATATTTCAAAGTTGTGGACAGCGACGACTGGGTAGATGAAGAATCGCTTCTCAAGATCCTTGACGCTGTCAAAGGATTTGTGGATGCGGATTCTCAGGTTGATATGGTAATTGCGAACTATGTCTACGAGAAAGTCGGCATGACAAATAAAAAAGTCATTCGGTACGACAATGTGCTCCCTGAAAATCAAATTTTCCGCTGGGATGACATCGGACGTTTCCGTCTTGATCAGTATATCCTCATGCATTCTGTCATTTACCGCACAGAAATGCTCAAGCTGTGCCAGCTGAAACTGCCGAAACATACTTTCTATGTGGATAACATCTATGTATATTATCCGCTTCCGCATGTGCGCACCCTTTATTATCTGAATGTAGATTTTTACAGATACTTCATCGGACGCGAAGACCAGTCTGTCAATGAGAAGGTCATGATCAGCCGGATCGACCAGCAGCTCTTTGTCACAAAGACCATGATCGCCATGTATGAACTGCGTCTGATCACAAGCAAAAAACTAAGAAAATACATGGTCAACTATCTGGCTATCATGATGACCGTGTCCTCCATCCTCTGTATACGTTCAAAGAAAAAGGAAAATCTTATAAAGAAAAAAGAGCTGTGGGATTACCTGAAAAAGAAAGATTATAAGACTTATATGAAAATCCGGTACGGCATCCTCGGGCAGACGATGAACCTTCCAGGACGTTCAGGAAGAAAAGTGTCATCACTCGCATACAGCGTGGCAAGACGGCTCATCGGGTTTAATTGAATCTGGATTTGGCTGTGCGGACTTCCGGTCGGATGAACGTAGAAAACCGCTGAG
>ERZ791922.456-NODE-456-length-26160-cov-2.854855_pt1 | contig 26160 bp, 25 predicted proteins | sample MGYA00510134_ERZ791922 | MGnify/ENA primary metagenome ERZ791922 (study PRJEB30046, sample SAMN00792101) | human gut metagenome | study: EMG produced TPA metagenomics assembly of the A metagenome-wide association study of gut microbiota in type 2...
CTCCCTCAAAGCTGGGCTCCACATAAGCATCCCTGATCACTTTCAGAGAATTCGGATTTAAGTTCAGAGAACCGTCTTCCTTATTATAGACTCCCTTCTCCTCATCGATCAGGTTTTCATACAGCCTCACCTCCGCCTTCTGGGCGTAAGCGGCAGGAACCCAGTGGATCGTACCCTTTACCTTCCTTCCGGTAAAACCGCTTCCCGCCTTTGTCTCAGGGTCATAGGTACAGTGTACTTCAGTCACATTGCCGTTCTCATCTTTGACAAAGCTTTCGCATTTCACGAAATACGCATGCATCAGCCGCACCTCATTGCCCGGGAAAAGCCGGAAATACTTTTTCGGGGGCTCCTCCATGAAATCTTCTCTCTCAATATAAAGTTCGCGCCCGAACGGAACTTTTCTGGAACCGAGTTCCTCATTTTCCAGATTATTTGCCACGTCAAGATACTCAACCTGATCCTCCGGGTAATTATCGATCACGAGCTTGATCGGATCAAGGACAGCCATCATACGCGGCTTTTTCATCTTCAGGTCCTCCCTGATGCAGTACTCAAGCATCGCGTAATCCACAGAGCTCTGTGCCTTGGAGACTCCGCACATATCGATAAACATTTTGATGGACTCCGGCGTGAACCCGCGGCGTCTGAGCGCGGCAATAGACACAAGCCTCGGGTCATCCCAGCCGTCTACAATACCGTCTTCTACCAGCTTTTTGATATATCTCTTTCCGGTCACCACATTAGTCAGGTACAGCTTTGCAAACTCAATCTGTCTCGGCGGATTTTCGAACTCACACTCGCGCACCACCCAGTCATAGAGCGGTCTGTGATCTTCAAACTCCAGCGTACAGATAGAATGTGTGATCCCTTCGATCGCATCCTCGATCGGATGAGCGAAATCATACATCGGATAGATGCACCACTTGTCCCCTGTATTGTGATGGGTCATGTGCGCTACCCGGTAAATGATCGGATCTCTCATATTGATATTCGGTGAAGCCATATCGATCTTCGCGCGGAGTACTTTCTCTCCGTCCTTGTACTTTCCTTCGCGCATTTCCTCAAAGAGCTTCAGATTTTCCTCTACAGAACGATTCCTGTACGGACTTTCCTTCCCCGGCTCTTTCAGCGTGCCGCGGTACTCTCTCATCTGCTCCGGTGTCAGGTCGCAGACAAAAGCCTTTCCCTTTTTGATAAGCTTGACCGCACACTCATACATCTGGTCAAAATAATCGGAAGCAAAATACAGATGGCCGCCCCAGTCCGCTCCCAGCCATTTGATATCCTCTTTAATGGAATCCACGAACTCCATTTTCTCTTTTGTGGGATTTGTATCGTCAAATCTCATATGAAAGGTCCCGCCGTATTCCTGGGCAAGCCCGTAATTTAAAAGGATAGACTTGGCATGTCCGATATGGAGATATCCGTTCGGCTCAGGCGGGAATCGGGTGCAGACATGATCATATACACCTTCTGCCAGATCCTTGTCGATCTCCTGCTCGATAAAATTCTTTGAAACAGCTTCGTTTTCCATTATATCCTCCTCTGATAACGCAAAAACTTCATGGAGATTATCTTACCATAAAATACAAATGACCACAAGAGGCGGTTAACCCGCACTTTTTACTTTCCATCCCGCCTGTTCCATGCTATACTCTCAAAAGAATTACAGAAAGGAAACAAATGAAAATATGAAAAGAGAAAAATTCGGTTCCCGCCTTGGATTTATCCTTGTATCCGCGGGATGTGCCATCGGGCTTGGAAATGTATGGAAATTTCCGTACATGGCAGGCCAATACGGGGGCGCTGCTTTTATCCTCATCTACTTACTGTTTCTGGTAATCCTGGGGATGCCTATCATTGTTTGCGAGTTCAGTGTAGGAAGGGCAAGCCAGAAGAGTATTGCCACATCCTACAATGTGCTTGAGCCGGAGGGGTCACGCTGGCATTATACACGCTGGTTTGCCATTGCCGGCAACTACCTGCTTGTCATGTTTTACTCAATGGTCGGCGGATGGATGCTCTACTACTGCTTCCGCATGGTAAAAGGAGAATTCACCGGGCTCAGCACTGAAGCAGTCACAGACAAATATAATTCTATGCTTCAGTCTCCGGGAACGCTCATGTTCTGGACTACACTGGTCATCCTGCTCTCCTTCTGGATCTGCAGCATCGGTCTCCAGAAAGGGGTGGAAAAGATCATGAAAGCGACCATGCTCTGCCTGCTGGCGATCATGGTCATACTGGCAGTCCGCTCCATCACTCTCACCGGGGCCTCTGAAGGTCTTGAGTTCTACCTCATACCAAATTTTGACCGTGTAAAAGAAGCGGGGATCGGAAATGTGATCTTCGGCGCTATGAGCCAGTCTTTCTTTACGCTCAGCATCGGAATGGGCGGAATGGCGATCTTCGGAAGCTATCTGGACAAATCCCGCTCTCTCATGGGCGAATCCTTAAGCATTGTGCTGCTGGACACATTTGTCGCGCTCACAGCCGGGCTGATCGTATTCCCCGCATGTTTTGCATTTGACGTAGAACCCGGAGCCGGTCCCGGTCTGGTGTTCATCACTCTGCCGAACATTTTTACACAGATGCCCGGCGGGCGCTTCTGGGGAGCGCTGTTTTTCCTGTTCCTGTTCTTCGCCGCCCTTTCAACGATCGTAGGCGTGTTTGAAAATATCGTTTCCTTCGGAATGGACCTGTTCGGATTCAGCCGCAGGAAATCTGTAGGGATCAATATCGTGATCATTATCGTATTCAGCATCCCCTGCATCCTGGGCTTCAATGTCCTTGCCGGTCTTCAGCCCCTGGGAAGCGGCTCCACGATCATGGATCTGGAGGACTTCCTTGTCTCCAACAATATCCTGCCGCTCGGGTCCGTGATCTATCTTATGTTCTGTACGCATAAAAACGGTTGGGGATGGGACAATTTTATCCGTGAGGCCAATTCCGGAAACGGTTTGAAATTCCCGCAGTTCATCCGCGGATACATGACCTATGTGCTGCCCTGGATCGTTGTCATCATCTATCTGAAAGGCTATTACGACAAATTCAGCCCTCAGGGGACCGCTGTATTTTCTGTGTGGATGGTCATCGGCATCGCATTCCTGCTCATGGTATTCATGGTCAGCCGGAAAAAGAAGGCGCTCAGATAACAGAAAAAAATACAGGCACTAAAGTACATCAACAGAGAGCAGACCGGATTTATCGGTCTGCTCTCATGCAAATTCGGCTTTCCCCCTCTCAAAATACTTTCCCACCTCAGCCACCAGCCGTGCGAAATACAGGCACAGCATGGGATCAGCCTCGGGATGTTCTTTCCTCAGATCATAATCCTGAACACCGATAAACATTGTATGGGAAGCATTCCAATCTCGTTCGAGCACAGGGAAAAAATCGGCAATATCATCACACCCGATACAGAAAAACATCTCGATATTTAATTTCATAGTAAGAAAATACCGATAAAAATACGGCAGTTCCCCTTTCTCCATTCCTCTGATAAACTCCAGTAACCGTTCCAGTTCTTCTCGTAAGTCTTCCAGTTCCTCCATTCCTATTTTCATAGCTTTTTCCTCCCGCCTGCCTCGGGAAGCACCACTGTGTTTCATACAGTATATCACAGCCTCAGCAGGCATACCTGAAATGACAGAAATCATTGCATTTTTTTCTTGACAATCCTGCTTCGACTGGTGTATATTAGTCATTGCGTATGAAGCAGCATACCGCAGGCTGTCTTGGCGCAGTCGGTAGCGCGTCGCCTTGGTAAGGCGGAGGTCGGGGGTTCAAGTCCCCTAGACAGCTTTTTAATTTAAAAGAATTGCTGAAAAAGCAGACGGATGGTCTGCCGGAACAGCAATTCTTTTTTATTGCAAAGACCGGGAGATATACCACAATACATGTGAATTTCTCCCGGATCCCGCTTATGTATTATTTTAATTTAGTGAGGGCTGTGTGAAATTGTTCATTTCCATCAACAATTTTTCCGTTGACTGCGAAGGCGATGTATGGATCATCAGCGAAAGACCGTCCGCCCTGCTGATCGCAAGTGTTCCCATCAGTGACTTTGCGTCAACGACATGTTTTCCGCTCACAAGATCCATCTGAAAGGGATACTGATTGACCAGTCTCACAAAATCCAGAACTTCGTCAGTCTGCTTAAAATTTACCGGGACTTTTATCATCTGTAATCTCTCCTCTCTTTCTGCCTATATTCTAATATTCAACAAAAAAATTATTAGAACGGACATTGTAAAATTTCTGCCTTTTTTTGTAGTTAAAGTGAAGAAATTGTTAAAATCTGTCCTTTCTGGCAAAAATCAGGACGAAATTTGCAGCAGATGTGTTATAGTTGTGTTAAGACCTGTTTATGATCCGAATATCCACACAGATGAGAGGATGAGTGACCGTGGATAAAGAACTTTTAGAGTACCTGGAAAACATGACTGAACAGGAACAGGAAATCATTAAGAATAACCGCCCCGTTCTTTCCTACTTTACAAAAGCCGAAGGCAGTACTGTCATTGACTCTGATGTCGTAATGAAACCGATGACCATGATCGACATCATGAAACAGCCCCGTTTTGTTCCCTTGCCGGACCATACTCATAATTACATGGAGATTGTTTATATGGGCAGCGGTTCCACAACCCATGTGATCAACAAAACGACTGAGATCACTCTCGCTGAGGATGAACTTCTGTTTCTGCCTCAGGGCACGTCGCATTCCGTTAATTCCGCCGGTTACCGCGACATCGCCATACGCTTTGTCATACTGCCCGAATTTCTCCAGTATCCTCTCAGTATGCTGCGGGAGGATACGGTACTCAGAAGGTTCATTGAGCAGGCAGCTGAACAAAAGCCGTCCGAATGCCCTTTTCTTCACTTCCACATTCAGGATATGCCGGAAGCAAAAAACCTGCTGGAGAATATGATCCGCATCCTTCTGCATCGCAGAAGGAACAGCCGGCAGCTCCTTCAGGCAACGATGGGAGTCCTGCTTCTTGCTCTTTCTGAGCGCACATACATGATCACCGTGGGAGCTCCGTCTTCTTACGAACAGCAGCTCGTACTGGAAGCTCTTAATTACATAGAAACGCACTATAAGACAGCGACTCTTGCCGCGTTCTGCAAAAACTGCAGGCAGCCGGACTATTATATCAGCCGCCTCATGAAGAAATACTCTCCGTATACTTTCAGCCAGTATCTCCAGAGGCGGCGTCTGCTCCAGGCAGCCCATCTTCTTACAGAGACAACGGAGTCCGTGGAAACGATCATCTCAGAAGTAGGCTATGAAAATTCCAGTCATTTCCACAAATTATTCCGAAAAACCTATGGCATGACGCCCAAACAGTACCGCAGCCGGTATACACTGACCGAATGGCCGATGTTTGACAGCAGATAACGCGCCGCTTTGTTCTTTCCCCGTCTGTCTGCAATATCTCCTCGGATCCGGATCTATAATGTCTCAGAGTCCAGCAGAATGGTAAACGGGCCGTCATTGACCAGACCGACCTCCATCTCCGCTCCAAACCGGCCGGTCTGTACATCCGGGACAGTTTTTCTGCACTCCCGGATAATATACTCATACAGCGCTTCCGCTTTATCAGGTGCTCCCGCCTCGATAAAGCTGGGGCGGTTCCCTTTTTTACAATTCGCATAGAGGGTAAACTGTGATACAAGAAGGAGACTCCCTTTCACATCCGCTAATGAAAGATTCGTCTTGCCGTTTTCATCTGCAAATATCCGGAGCCCGGTCATCTTTCTTATCATCTTATCAGCGACAGCCTCTGTATCGCTGTCGGAAATTCCGATCAGTACGACATAACCCTTCCCTATCTGTCCGATCGTCTCTCTGTCCACTTTCACTGACGCTTCTTTTACTACCTGTATCACAAATCTCATTGCTGTACCTCTCCGATTTTCTTTTTCTTCTCACCGACACCAAAGTGGATCATCAGGATCGTAATGACCAGCAGCGGCACACTCCCGAGTATGATCAGAGTCAGGACAATGTCGGGAAGGAATCTGCTTTCCAAATCTACCAGTACAGTCCCAAACAGGTTAAAGATCGCATGAAGCACCATCGGTACCAGAATGCTGTCATATCTGTACGCCAGCCAGCCCAGAAGGAATCCGAGAAGAGCCGTATAAATCCCCTGTACAAAGTTCATATGGAAAACGCCGAAAAGGACTGCCTGAATAAGGTTCGCCACGAGAAAGCGGGCGCCCGCCCTTCCCAGATACTGAAGGATCAGCCCCCGGAAGATGATCTCTTCCACAATAGGAGGAAGTATCAGCGTAGACACCGCCCACAGGATCGAATACTGGGAAATCCCTGATGAATCGATCATCTCCGTATACTGGTCCATGGCAGACGGCATTATGGCATAAATCACTGCCATGAGCAGAGAAATCACATGCTGCACCGCAAATCCCAGAAGGACAATCCACCCGAAACATGCAGGACTAAGACGCTGTGTATGGGAGTACAGCGTCTCTCTGATCCCTCTTTTCTCAACAAACGCAAAATAATACCATGTAATGAATACTGCGCCAGGCACCACATAGATCAGACAGGAAAAGAGATTCATATTTTCCGTCATAAACCGATCGATCAGTTCAATCGCCCTGCCGCCGCCTATCACCGCTCCTCCGACTGCCGCGCCAAGTGAAAGAATGATCGCCCCGCCATACAGCAATGCCATCGTTGCAACAAAAACAAGAACAGCCATCCAGTAGTTATTAGTTTTCTTCATTGTCTCATCTCCTGTCTTTCTCACTCGTCCCGGCGGAGCATCTTCTCCGCCTTATTTTTTATCCTCTGAAGCGCGTTGTCGATCGATTTCGGGCTCTTGTCAAGCAGTTCAGCTATTTTTCTGTAATCCGTCCCCATCAGGTGAAGATAAAGGACATGATTCTCAAGAGCACTTAAATTCCCCTTCAGCTGCTCCACAAACGCCTCTGTATATTCTTTCCCGAAATACAGAGCTTCAGGGTCGGTCTCCTTCTGCGGCTCTATGGTATCGATCAACGGCATTGTCCTCCCGTCCTTCTCGACTTCGCTTTCCTCATAGAGAGAAATGTATGTGTTGAGAGGTAGATGCTTCTTTCTCTTTGACGCTTCAATCGCGCTGTACATCTGCCTGGACACGCACAGCTCAGCAAAACTGGAAAAGGAAGTGCCCTGCGCCGGGTCATAGTCGCGCACCGACTTGATCAGACCGATCATCCCCTCCTGGATCAGATCCTCATTCTCTCCGCCCAGCAGGTACATTGCCCGCGCTTTTTTCCTGACCATGGATTTATATTTAACCATGAGATGATCCATGATCTCTCTTTCTCCTGCCCTGAGCCTTTCGATCAGCTGCTCGTCCGTCAGTCTGTCATATTTTCCCATCTCAGTCACCGCGCTTTCTGCAGCCGCTGACGCACGATCTCATACGCCAGGACTCCTCCTGCTACAGACGCGTTCAGGGAAGTGATTTCCCCTTTCATCGGTATTCCTGCGATAAAATCGCAGTTTTCCTTCACCAGCCTGCTCACGCCTTCTCCTTCACTGCCTATGATGACTCCAATAGGACCTGTCAAGTCCAGACTATACATCGCTTCTCCGTCCATATCCGCGCATACAAACCAGATTCCCTTCTCTTTCAGTTCTTCCATCGTCTTAACCAGGTTCGTCACCTTTGCCACCGGAGTATAATTAAGGGCTCCGGCAGAGGTCTTTGCCACTGTCGCTGTCAAACCGGCAGCACGCCTTTTGGGAATAATGACTCCATGAGCGCCCGCAATATTGGCAGTCCTTATGATCGCGCCCAGGTTATGCGGATCTTCGATCCCATCCAGAAGGATGAGAAACGGGTCTTCTCCCCGTTCCTCCGCCAGCTTTAACATATCTTCCACCTCGGCATAATCATATGCGGCAGCATAGGCAATAACGCCCTGATGCCTGCCGGTCTGGCTGAGCTGCGAAAGCCGTTCCTTTCCGACAAAATTCAGGATCGCCCCATGCTTCTTTGCCTCCCGGATAATGGTGCGCACCGGACCGTCCTGACAGCCGTCCAGCACAAAGAGCTTATCAATAGTACGCCCGGAGCGGAATGCCTCCAGCACTGCATTGCGCCCTTCGACAACAAGCGTATGCTCCCTGTTCTGCCCCGGATCTTCTGCATGATTTTCCTGATATCCGTAATTTTCCTGCATTCTATGATTTTCCCGCATCCTTTGATTCTCCTGCATTCTATGATTTCTCTATGTCTTCTGCTCTCTCTTCTCCGTCTGCTGCCCTCATGCTCTCAAGCCCGATGGAGACCAGCTCGGTGAGCCTTTCATACTCCCGGTTCAGATACAGATACCCGATGAGCGCCTCAAAACCGGTGGCACGCCTGTAATCTGTGATCGACTGATTTTTTGCCGGGGAGACACTGCGCGCGTTTCTCCCTCTCCGGTACACTGCATGTTCCTCCTCCGTAAGGTGTTCCTGCATAGCGCGCATCATAAAGGACTGCGCAGACGCCTGCACATAATGGCTGGTCTCCTCATGCAGCTTGTGTACCTGTCTGTTTCCTCTTCCTGCCACCATCATCTTGATGATCAGGTCAAAAACGCAGTCACCGATGTACGCCAGCACCAGAGGAGAACTGGCACGGGGATCGACCGTCCCCATCTCCGGTATCTGCTCCATATAATGCTCGAATCCGAACTCTATGCCTTTTTCCATTTTACTCCTTCTCTCGTATCCTCAAGGATGATCCCTTTTGCCAGAAGCTCATCTCTGATCTGGTCAGCCAGAGCGAAATTTCTTTCCTTTCTCGCAGCCTGACGTTTCTCGATCAATGCTTCGATATCCTCGTCAAGCATCTCTTCCTCTTTGTCAATAATAATGCCGAGCACATCAGTCAGGGTGTGAAGACGTGCATAAAGGCTGTCCAGATACTCTTCGGAACGGGATCCGTCCGCTGTTGTATTGATATATTTCACAAGATCAAATACAGCCGCGATAGCATCTGCTGTATTAAAATCATCGTCCATGGCTCGCTCAAAGTCGGTCACATACTCTTCCGTCTTGGCGAACAGCACCTTCTCCTCCTCTGTCATTCCGCCTTTCCCCGCGTTTCCGGACAGGAACCTCAGATTCTCTGCGGCGGTCAGGATACGCTCCAGCCCATTCTTCGCAGCCTCCATCAACTCCGCGCTGAAATTCAACGGACTTCTGTAATGAGCGCTCAGCATGAAAAAGCGGAGTACCTGAAGGTCATATTTTTCGCTGATCTCGCGCACTGTAAAGAAATTTCCCAGAGATTTAGACATCTTGCGGTTATCAATGTTGAGGAATCCGTTGTGCATCCAGTATCTTGCAAATTCCTTTCCATTGGCAGCCTCGCTCTGAGCAATCTCATTTTCATGGTGAGGGAAGATCAGGTCCTCTCCGCCCGCATGGATATCGATCTGCTCTCCAAGATATTTCTTGGACATCTCTGAGCACTCGATATGCCATCCCGGACGCCCTTCACTCCACGGTGATTCCCACGCAGGCTCCCCTTCTTTTTTGGGCTTCCAGAGCACAAAATCCAGCGGATCTTCCTTCTCGTCCTCACCGGTCACAAGGAGCGCCCTGCCGCCGGACTGAAGGTCGTCCAGATTTTTGTGAGACAGTTTTCCGTATCCTTCAAACTTTCTCGTACGGTAGTACACTGTTCCATTTTTTTCGTAGGCATAACCTTTGTCGATCAAAGTCTGGATCATATCCACCATACCGCAGATTTCCTCCGTGGCAAGAGGATTCTTGGTCGCGGGCTTGATATTCATTGCCTCCATATCTTTCTTGCACTCGGCAATATAGCGTTTGGACACTTCATCCGCGGTCACGCCTTCCTCGATGGCTTTCTTGATAATCTTATCATCCACGTCCGTAAAGTTTGACACAAAATTCACATCGTAGCCTTTATACTCAAAATAACGCCTTACCGTATCAAAAGCGATCATCGGACGGGCATTTCCGATATGGATAAAATTATATACCGTAGGCCCGCACACATACATCTTTACCTTGCCCTCTTCCAGGGGGACAAAATCCTCTTTCTTCTTTGACATCGTATTATAGATCTTCATCATAGTCTCCTTTCTTTTCTACACATCTTATCTCTTTCACAAGCCGCCTCAGCTCTCCATGCAGACGGATATTCTCCTGCTGAAGCTTCCTGATATCATCCAATACAGGATCCGGCAGATGGATCTGGTCCATATCTGTCCTAGGCACCTTTTTATCACCCATGCGGACGATCCTTCCCGGCACCCCGACCACCGTACAGTTCGGCGGCACCTCTTCAAGTACGACAGAACCTGCGCCGATCTTCGAATTCTCTCCGATCGTAAATGACCCGAGTATCTTTGCCCCGGCGCTTACCATTACATTGTCCTCCAGGGTCGGATGGCGTTTCCCCTGCTCCTTTCCCGTACCCCCGAGGGTCACGCCCTGATACAGGGTGACATTATCGCCGATGATCGTTGTCTCACCGATGATCACGCCGCTGCCGTGGTCAATAAAAAGTCCTTTTCCGATCGTCGCTCCGGGATGGATCTCGATCCCGGTCTTTCTCGCCGCCCTCTGGGATATCCATCTCGCCAGAAAATAGTGCTTTTTCAGGTACAGCTTATGCGCCAGCCGGTATCTGAGTATCACCCGGAAGCTCGGATACAGAAGCACCTCCATATTCGACTTGATCGCAGGATCCCGCTCTCTGACCACTTGTATCTCTTCTTTAATATAAGATATAAGCCCCATTTTTTCTCCTTATCACAATAATACATCCGCGGGGAAGTCCGGAGAACTTGCCAATAGAATAAAAAACTCCGCCTCTGCTCAGAGACGAAGTTATTTCCGCGGTTCCACTCTAATAAAAGAATTTCTCTTTCACTCACCAGCCTGTAACGTCTGCCACACGTATCCCGCTACTCAATTCACAGGATAAGCTCCCGGGCGCACTTCACAATTTATCCATACAGGGCTGCTCTCAGCCGGCGGCATCCCCTCTCTGAGTATTACCAAAACTGTTACTCTTCCCGTTCTTCGCCTTTCTTCCCTATATTATGCAACTTTTAATCGTTTGTCAACCCAAAGTGCTTAAACGATCTCATTAAAACAAACCCGGGTAAGTTTGGTGATCTTTTTCAGCTCACCGGCAAGGTGCTCCGTCAGGATCACGCCCTCCCTGTCCGAAAGTTCCTCGGGCATCACTCTTCCAAAGATCAGTTCTGCAAGATCAGCCACCGGGAGCACACCTTCCGAATCCTCAGTCTCCCTTACATGGAGCTCTGTCTCTCCCGGTTCACTCGTCAGCTTCCAGATACGGCTGTTTTCCGTTATCAGAGGATCGATCACAGCAAAGGCACAATCAACGATCTCTTCTTTCGGTACTTTCAATGCAGATAAAAGTTTTCTGAGGCTGACAATCCTTGCCATGATGAGCGGCTTCTTGTCACCAGCAAATTTCAGAGGGCATGCATGAACCATTATTTCCTGTCTGCCGTCTCTCCGCGCACGATCCCTGTCTGCCAGCTCTCCCACAGAAATCCTGAATTCTTCCTCATATCCCGGCAGAAAGAGCGGTTCCCTGATCTCAAGACCTTCCTCACCGGCATAAGCATAGTAACCTTTCAGCACGCCGTCCTGCCGTATGAGACGCACGCCGCCCTTCTCACTCTGCTGCTCAAGGATCATAGTCTGATAATAAGCTGTGTCTCTTACCGTACAGACCTGAAACTGATCGGCAAAATGACTTTCAAAAAATTGTGACAGTTCTTCGGCATCCCAAAGCCCTGCATCCGAAAAGAGGACTCCGTCTCTTTTGGTTACCTCCAGCTCCGCGGCTCTCACTTCAAAGCTGACCGAGCCGTCTTCTCCGTTCTTCCAATACGGCTCTCTGCCCCTTCCTTCCCGAATGAGCATCCCTCTGTCCTGACTGTATATATACCGGAAATCATAAGGCGTATAGATAGCTTCTGCCGCAGGCATCAGAAAAGTAAACGGGAATCCTCTCTTGTACATGTCTTTGAGGGATGTCCTGAGCAGAGCTCCCATATAGCCCCGGCTGCGGTATTCTTTTCTGGTGGCAACCGCAATAACGTATGCGGACGGGAATTCCTGTTCCTCCATTCTGACCGTGTATGGGTTGAGCTGGAGCATAGAGCAGATTCCCCCGTCCTCCTCTACGACATAGATTTCATTGTCTCTTGTCTTGATATAATAATAGTAATCCAAAAAGGCTTTTGTATCGTCCGCAAAAACCTCTTCCCACAGCTTTCTTGTCCTGCCGTGTTCATCCGGATCAAGCCTGCGCAGTATCATCCTGATCATCCTTTCCCGCCGCGCGGGCGCAGCATCCGCCGCACGCCGGGCTTCCCTGCGTTACATCCACGCTTCCGTAATTCGTATACTTCTCCACCGCGCAGACCGCCTGGGATGAGATGCCTTCTCCTGTACCGGTAAAGCCAAGCCCTTCCTCTGTCGTTGCCTTCACGTTCACCTGGTCAGTCTCTATCCTCAGCGCTGTGGCGATATTCTCCCTCATCTGTTCAATATAAGGCCTCATCTTCGGGCGCTGCGCAACGACCGTGGCGTCTATATTCTCGATCACGTAACCCTTTTCATCCAAAAGCCTGCCCACATGTTCAAGGAGCCGGATGCTTGAAACTCCTTCGTATTCCGGATCCGTATCCGGAAAATGCTTTCCGATATCCCCCAGGGCAGCCGCCCCTAACAGAGCATCCATCACCGCGTGCACAAGCACGTCAGCATCCGAATGTCCCAGGAGCCCTTTTCCATAAGGGATCTCTACTCCCCCCAAGATCAGTTTCCTGCCCGCAGTCAGCCTGTGGACGTCATATCCCATACCTACCCGCATCTTCATTTCTCCTCATAGTCATTTTCAATTTCTTCTGCATGTCCTTCTGACACCGCATCCGGCGTTTCTTCGGTTTTCTCATCAGATACCTTTTCTGCCGACACTTCCGATGTCTTTTCTTCCGTTTTTGCTTCTTCAGCTGCTTCTTCCTGATATATATCAGGCTCGCTTCCGTCATCTTCCGGGGACTTCATCTCTTCTTTTCTCATCTCCCACACTTTTTTCAGGCTGTATACCGCATATGCGATACCTACCACTGCAAATAGGACTGCCATCACGCCCATAAACATCATATTCGCCGGTCTGTCGTTTATCGTCTGGATGAGCATCCTGATGCCAAGGTATGCCAGATAACCTCCCAGCACGATCCGTAATCCGTATCCTGTCTTGTTATTCATTGTCTTTGTCCTCCGTAATCATTCTGTGCATTATTCTATCATATCTTGCATTGCAATTCCAGAAATATCCCCGTCCAAATACTTTGAAATACTTTTTTAAAAAAAGTGTTGACATTTGCCTCATCCTGATAGTATAATAGCAAAGCGGGTTGCGGAAAGAACTTCGAAACCCGCTAAAATATGGGGTCTTAGCTCAGCTGGGAGAGCATCTGCCTTACAAGCAGAGGGTCATAGGTTCGAGCCCTATAGGCCCCATATACCAACCAAATTACGGCGGAATAGCTCAGTTGGCTAGAGCACACGGTTCATACCCGTGGTGTCGCTGGTTCAAATCCAGTTTCCGCTACTTGCACAAAACAGCGCTCTGCTATCATTCCGATAACAGAGCGTTATTTTAATTTCTTTATACGTTGAAGCATCCTCCTCCGATAAATTCTCTCAGCAGAGAATTTGTAGGAATATATTCACTTCCGATCCCCACAAAATAATCGAAAAATTTCAGCAGTCTTTTCGCCTCCAGATATTCCTCCGAATCTTTGTCCACACCGAACAACAATGGTTCTACATACTGTTTGAGCACAGCGAGTTCATAAAGCAGGGAGGAATTAAACATCACATCAGCCTGCTCCTGGAAAGGAAAGATATTTTCCTCTTCCCCTCTTCTCACAGAAGACCACATAGCGATTGTCTTCGAAGCGGAAGCGCCCCTCGTGCGGGCGTCCCGGACAATCCGCCGCATCAGCCTTCCATCCGTGCTGGGGATCCGGTTATGTTCATCAATATTAAGCTGAGTCAGCGCGCTGATATAGATCCTGAATTTATTCTCATCATCCATCAGCTCTGTAAGTTTCGGATTCAGACAGTGGATGCCCTCTATGACAAGGATATCCTGTGGTCCGAGTTTCTTCGGGCGGTTCTCGTATTTCCTCTTTCCCGTCTTAAAATCGAAGATTGGAAGGTAAACCTCTCTGCCCGCCAGCAGAGCTTTCATATCTTCATTAAATTTCGCAATATCAATAGCTTCCAGGCATTCAAAATTATAATTACCGTCCTTATCCTTCGGCGTATGTTCCCTGTCCACAAAATAATTGTCAACCGCGATCGGATGAGGTCTCATTCCGTTTACACGCAGCTGTATGGAAAGCCGGTGCGAAAAAGTAGTCTTTCCCGACGAGGAAGGTCCTGCGATCAGAACAAACTTCACATTTCCTCTCTCAGCGATCTTCTTGGCAATCTCCCCGATCTGACGCTCCTGGTGAGCTTCCTGGACGAGCACCACTTCTCTCATATCATTCTTTGTGATCATATCATTCAGCGCGCCCACAGTCTCTATATCCTGACAGTCACCCCAGAGCACGGATTCTTTAAGCACATTGAAGAGCTTGGGGCTCGGCTTAAATTCCGGCACTTCCTCAGGCCTTTCCCGGACCGGCATCTGGATCACGAATCCTTCATCATACAGATGAAGGGAAAAATATTTCAAACATCCCGCGTCAGGAACCATATAGCCATAATAATAGTCTTCAAATTCATTGATACTGTATATATTGACCTTTGACACACGCCTGTACTCAAACAGCCGTTCCTTATCATACATGCCATGCCTGTGGAACATTTCCACAGCATCATACGTACGGACACTGCGCTTTCCAATCGTGATCTTTTCGGCAGAAAGCTCTCTCATGCGGGCAGATACCTTCTCCAGAAATTCTTCCGTCAGCTCAACTTCGCCTTCCACTGTACAGTAATATCCTTTATCCACGGAAAAATGAATCCGCACCCTTTCGATCCTGTCATGTCCTGCCACATCATGGACAGCTTTGACCAGAAGGAAGCACATGCTTCTTTTATACGCCTCATGGCCGATAGGGTCTCCCGTAGTGACAAACCGGAGCTCACAGTCCTTTTCCACTCTCTTTCGCAGCTCCTGCAAGCGGTTTTCCCCCACAAAAACAAGCACGATCTCATGTTCGTACCGCGGCTGGAACTCCTCGGCAATATCCTGATAAGGTGTCCCCGCGTCATACTCTCTTGTCTCTCCATTGATGCTGACCCTGCATTTTCGACTTCCCAACTTTGCCCCTCCTTATACTTTATACAACCTGAAACGGATGGATCACAGGAGTCGTCATGACATCAAGTACAGGCAGCTTATCTGTCAGGAAGTTCCTCATATCATCGATAAAAATATATTCCGTTCCATAGTGCCCCGCGTCAATGACTGCAAGCCCCTGCTCCACGGCGTCCAGCCCGTCATGGTGTCCGATATCCCCTGTCACAAGGACATCTGCCCCTTTTGCAATTGCAGCGGCAATGGCAGTCTTCCCCGATCCCGGGGAAATGGCAAGCCTGGAAACCTCTGCCTGCATATCCCCGAATACTTTCAGGCTTCCCAGATTCAGTCTATGCTTCACATAGACACAGCATTCCTCCAGAGTCATGGGCTTTTCAAGCGCACCCACTCTGCCGATTCCTTCTGGCCTGCCTTCCTTTTCCATTGTAACATCCAGGACCTCCGGATCACAGATGCCCAGGATCTTCTCCGAAAGCTCTGCCATGCCAAGCACATCATAATTCGTGTGCATCGCATAATAAGAAATATCATTTTGGATAAGCTTTACGATCCTTCTGCTTATGAAATCTTCATCCGTTATTTTTTTCAACGGCGAGAAGATCAGCGGGTGATGCGTGATGAGCATATCTGCTCCCGCCTCTATCGCGCGGTCTATGACAGCGTCCACAGCATCCAAGGCAATATATACCCTCTCCACTTCTTTTTCCGCCCTCCCCGCAAGCAGGCCCACATTGTCAAAATCCAGTGCAGCCTCTCTCGGATAAGAAGCCTCTATAAACTGCATGATCTCTCTACACAGCATAATACACCAGCCCTTTCTCTGCTTTTCTGATCTCTTTTTCCAGTTCCATCTTTCTTGCGGCTATCCTCGGGGAATCCTGTCCCGCAAGCTCAGATAATATCTTCCGTTTTATATGTATCTCGCGCTCCAGGTACTGTCTGAGCACAGGATTTTTATCCTTCAGAAGACATTTCCCATATAACAGCTCCGTCTCATCCCAGTCTCGTTTGTTGATATCCGCGCCTGCTGCCCCGTTCTCTCTTTCGAAAAAATTTTTACTTCCCGGGCAGGCAGCCTTCATCATAGGATAGTATTTTCCGTCCTCTTCCACCATATCTTCCTTAATAAACAAAAAACCTTCCTCTAAAAGAAAGGCTCTCACTTTTTCAATCTCTGACTGAGGCTGGAGGATACATTCTTTAAGTGTTCTGACTATACTTCTCCCCTCCCTGAGGATACGGACTGTCAGCCCTCCGCCCATGCCGGCGATCACAGCACAGTCAGCTTCTCCGGGCTTGAGCGCTGCAAATCCATCCGACAGCCTTGTGCATATATGGTCTTTAAGACCGTGTTCTCTTATATTCTCCTCCGCTCTTTCAAGGGGACCCGGATTCACATCCATTGCCACTGCCCCTCTGATCCGCCCGCTCTCCGTAAGCCAGATCGGGATATACGCATGGTCCGTACCGATATCCGCCAGTACAGACCCGGCGGTCACAAGTCCTGCGACCGCCTGAAGTCTCTTTGATAATTCCATAATTCCCTCTTCGCATTACTTTCATAGCAGGACTGTTAATCCAGATAGTCTCTCAATTTCCTGCTCCTGCTCGGATGACGGAGTTTTCTGAGCGCTTTCGCCTCAATCTGACGGATACGCTCCCTTGTCACATCAAACTCCTTGCCGACCTCCTCCAATGTACGGGCTCGTCCGTCATTCATCCCGAAGCGAAGACGAAGGACTTTCTGCTCTCTCTCTGTAAGAGTATCAAGCACCTCGTCAAGCTGCTCTTTTAAAAGCGTCTGGGCAGCCGCCTCTGCCGGCACAGGTACATTGTCATCCTGGATAAAATCTCCCAGATGGCTGTCCTCCTCCTCGCCGATCGGAGTCTCCAGCGATACCGGCTCCTGAGAGATTTTAAGGATCTCACGAACTCGTTCCACAGGCATGTCCAGTTCCTTTGCAATCTCTTCCGGCAGCGGTTCCCTCCCCAGTTCCTGGAGAAGCTGGCGGGACACACGGATCAGCTTATTGATCGTTTCTACCATATGCACCGGGATACGGATCGTTCTCGCCTGGTCAGCGATAGCCCTTGTGATTGCCTGACGGATCCACCATGTAGCATAAGTACTGAATTTGTATCCTTTATGATAATCAAACTTTTCAACCGCCTTGATCAGGCCAAGATTTCCCTCCTGAATCAGGTCGAGAAAAAGCATGCCTCGTCCCACATATCTTTTTGCAATACTGACGACAAGACGAAGGTTTGCCTCCGCAAGTTCTTTTTTCGCCTCCTCGTCTCCTTCTTCCATCCTTTTTGCAAGCTCGATCTCCCTCTCTGCATTCAGAAGGGGGACTTTACCGATCTCTTTCAGATACATACGCACCGGATCCTCGATGCTCACGCCTTCCGGTACTGACAGGTCGATATTCTCCATATCCACCTCGTCTTCATCGGATATAATGTCATCGATGTCCACGTCCGTATCATCTGAATCGACACTGATCCGGAGCACATCAATATTATTTGCCTCCAGATAGTCGAATACTTTCTCCATCTGATCGGGACTCAATTCTATATCTGCAAAGAAATCATTGATCTCCTGAACTTCCAGCACGCTTTTTTTCTTTTTCCCGAGCGTTACGAGTTCCTTCATTCTTTCCAGAAATTTCTGTGTGTTTTCTTCCATGTGTCCATCCTTCCTTCGCCGGCGCGGGAGCGCGGGCTATCTTGTTTTATTTTATCCTTAATCAATAGAAATATGCAGTGCCCTGAGGTCCTCCAGCTTTCGTTTTTCTTCCATCAGGCGCTGTAATCCCGCCATATCTGAAGGATTCAGTTCTGATGACTTCACATCAATGCTGTGGGCTTTGACCCTGAGTATGATATCTTTGAGCGCCTGTTCCTCTTCTTCTTTTGAATTCAGCTGACGTATCTTCGTGTGAAAGAGGGAGGCAGCCTCCCTGTGCTCCTCTTCCTCTGTAAAATGATCCAGTATCTTTGCCGGGTTCAGACCCCCGTTTTCATGCTGTTCATACAAAAGCTCCGCAACTGTGCGGTATATTCCCCCGGTAAAATCATCCGGGCTGATCAGGCTGCTGATAGTCCTGTACAGCTTTTCATTCTCGATCATCCAGGTCAGGAGCGCTTTCTGAGATGTCAGGATACCGTCCTCCTTTGGTTTTGAGGCGCCCTCCGCCCGTTTCGGACGGCTGACCGGTCTCGCCATCCCTGCGCTGACCGCAGTCTTTGCAACCAGTTTTTCGAGACTCTCCCTGCCCACTTTATAAGCAGCGGACACAGCTTCTATGTAATTATTGCGCTCAAGCTCGTCCTCAAAGTTTAACAGGCGTCTCGCTGTCTCCCTGAAGAACTCTGTCTTTCCTTCCGGGGATGCCATGTCATATTCCCTTTCCAGCATCTCAAGACTGAACATGAATCCATTCCTTGCGTTTTGAATCCTCTTTTCATATTCTTCCGCTCCCAGATTCTTGATGAATTCATCCGGATCCTTGTAAGGATCCATGCGGATCACCTTTGCTGATATCCCCGCTTCCCTCAAAATCGGTACCGCGCGCAGAGCCGCGCGCGTGCCCGCATCATCGCTGTCATATGTCAGATATACTTCCTGCACATACCTCTTGATCAGGGAAGCGTGTCCTGATGTGAGAGCCGTTCCAAGCGATGCAACCGCATTCGTAAATCCCGCCTGATGCAGAGAGATCACATCCATATACCCCTCGCACAGGAGAAAATAGGGCTTTCTGGACGTCCTCGCCCTGTTCAGCCCGTACAGGTTCCGGCTCTTGTCAAAAGCCGGTGTCTCCGGGGAATTCAGATATTTAGGTTTTGCATCACCCATAACGCGTCCGCCGAAGCCAATAACCCGGCTGTTCACATCCATGATCGGGAAAATGACCCTGTTCCAGAACTTGTCATACACTCCATGCCGCTCGTCCGTATTCACCAGTCCCGCCTGCCGGATCAGTTCCTCGCTGTATCCTTTTCCGCGAAGATACTTGTACAGGTCGTCACTGTATTTATTCGAATACCCCAGACCAAATGCAGTGATCGTCTCATCGGACAGCCCTCTGTCCTTCAAATATGTATACGCCTGCGTCCCTCTATCAGACTTCAGCTGGGCGTAAAAATATTTTGCGGCTGTCTTGTTCACTTCAAGGATCGATGTCTTCAGATCTGCCTTTGCCTTTGCCTCTTTTGAGTATTCTGCCTCCGGGAGTTCGATCCCCGCTCTGTCCGCTAAGAACTTCACCGCTTCCACAAACGAAAAATTTTCATATTCCATCAGGAACGTATATACATTTCCTCCCGCCCCGCAGCCGAAACAGTAGTACATCTGCTTCTGCCTGCTCACAGAAAACGAGGGCGATTTTTCGTTGTGAAAGGGGCACAGCCCAAAATAAGAGCTGCCTTTTTTCTGCAGCCGGACATAGCCGGATATCACATCTACTATATCATTTCTTGTCCTTATCTCTTCGATCAGCTCATCTGAATAGTACATGCTTTCCCTCCATAAAGAATACCCTATAATATATATTCGACAAAAGTTTTTTCTTTCCTTTATTTTTTTGAATTTTTCCTTTCCTTACACCTTCCATGCCTCCGGAACAAAAAGATCCTGAAATTTTTTCACCGCATATGGATCTGTCATTCCCGCAATATAATCACAGACAATCTGCTCTCTGCTCGTGTCAGAAGTTTCCAGCGCATTTTTAAACTGCCGGGGCAGAGCGCCGGGATGTCTCATATAATAATCAAAAAGCTGCTCTATCATATGTACCGCCTTATCTTCCTCGCCTTTTGCTTTCGGGTTGAGGTACACATGTTCAAACATAAACGCCCGAAGATCTGCCATCGCCTTTTCCACGTCAGGGGACATCCTGATCTCAGGCCGGTCCATGCTGTTCGTTACTACGTCGTGGATCAGCCTGTTCAGCCGCTCTTTACAGGAATTTCCCAGTATGGCCCTTATATCTGCGGGGATATCATCCTCGGTAAGTATTCCGCCCCGGATCGCGTCATCCATATCATGGTAGATGTAGGCAAGCTTGTCTGAGAGGCGGACCACCCATCCCTCCAGAGTATGGGGATGTCCGGCTGTCTGATGGTTCAGGATGCCATCCCGCACCTCCCACGTCAGATTCAGTCCTCTCCCTTCCTTCTCGATACAGTCCACAACCCGCAGGCTCTGCCTGTGATGGGAAAAATGGTAGACTGTGTTCAGCGCCCGCTCCCCGGCATGTCCGAAGGGAGTGTGCCCCAGATCATGTCCCAGGGCGATCGCCTCCACCAGGTCTTCATTCAGACGCAGCGCCTTCGCGATCGTTCTCGCGTTCTGGGAAACTTCCAGTGTATGGGTCAGCCGGGTCCGATAATGGTCGCCCTTCGGAAGCAGGAAAACCTGGGTCTTCTGCTTCAGCCGCCGGAATGCCTTACAGTGCAGGATCCGATCCCGGTCCCTCTGGAAGACCGGGCGGATATCACACTGAGGCTCGTCTCTCATCCTGCCTTTTGAATTCTTATCCAGCGTGGCATATGGGCTTAAATATTCCAGTTCACGTTCTTCAAGCTGCTCTCTGATCGTCATCGGATTTTTCCTCCCCTTTCCGGTTATTTAAGGACAGCACTTCATTTTTATTCTTCTTTCAGCCGCGCTTCAATCGCCTCTACAACAGTCCGGAGCACCTTGACCCTCGCATAATACTTGTCATTTCCCTCTACAACGACCCAGGGGGCATAGTCTGTTGAAGTGCGCATCAGCATCTCGTTGACCGCGTCCTCGTACTGATCCCATTTTTCTCTGTTTCTCCAGTCTTCGTCCGTGATTTTCCACTGTTTCTCCGGATTCTCCTGGCGCTCCCGGAAACGCCGTTCCTGCTCGTCCTTATCTATATGCATCCAGAATTTGATCACGATAGCTCCCGCGTCGTACAGATCCTTCTCCATATCGTTGATTTCTTTATATGCGCGCTTCCACTCCTCCGTGGTACAGAACCCTTCGATTCTCTCCACCATTACACGCCCATACCATGTACGGTCAAAAATAGCCACATGCCCGTCTTTTGGCATTGCCCGCCAGAATCTCCACAGATAATGGTGTGCTTTCTCTATATCATTGGGCGATGCCGTTGGATTCACTACATAGCCGCGGGCATCCATCCGCTCTGTGAGTCGTTTGATCGCGCCTCCTTTTCCTCCCGCATCCCATCCTTCAAATCCAAGTACAACAGGAATTCTTCTGCGGTACAGTTCACCGTGAAGTTTCTCCATTTTCTTCTGAAGTTTGTCCAGCTTTTCTTTATACTCTTCCCGTGTATAGTGAAGGGACAGATCTGCTTTTGACAGGATCGACACCTGGAGGTCTTTCATCTCTTCATCCGCTTCCTTTGCGATCTCCGCCACCGCGTCAGTTTCACCACCGGCAGCTGATTCTGAATCTGCCAGCTTCTTCGCTTCTTTTTCTTCTTTTTCCTTCTGCAGCTTCTCGATCTGATCTGCCATTGCCTTGATCACAGTCGTATAAATCTTAAGCGTGGCAAAACGTTTGTCCATGGATTCAATGATGGTCCACGGCGCATAATCAGTATCCGTCTTAAACAGCATATCCTCCATCATTGCGGCATATTCGTCATAATGTACATTGCGCTCTTTATCTCCCTGGGTCACCCGCCATGCGGTCTCTTTATTCTTTTCCAGCTTGTCAAAACGTTTTTTCTGTTCTTTTTTGTCAATGTCCAGCAGAAGTTTAATAATCAAAGTTCCGTCCTCCGCAAGCTGTTCTTCAAAAGAATTAATGGAATGGAATACATCTGCCAGCTCCTTATTTTTCGTTCGTTTCTCAAAACGGTCGATAAGGACTCTTCGATACCAGCTCCCGTCATAGATTGCAATCCTTCCCTTTGCCGGAGTCTTTGTCCAGAAACGCCACATGAACGGGTGCATTCTTTCCTCCTCAGTCTCATTTTTGATCGGATGCACCTCAAATCCTCTGGGATCCATACTCTGGATCAAGCGCCCGATCTGGAGCCCTTTCCCCGATGCGCCGAACCCTTCAAAAACGATCATAATAGGGATCCCCAGCGCTTTGCACTCTCTCTGCAGCCGTCCAAGCCTTGCCTCGAGCTGAGGCATCTTTTCCTTGTACTCTTCTTTTGATAATTTTTTCGTGAGATCAACTTTTTCTAACATAACTTCTCCTCCGTCTCTCTTATTCTGATATTATTGACTTCTTTGTCTAAATTATTGTAATTATACCATACAACGCATAAAAAAAGAAAAAATCCCCTAAAGATTCTTTCTTTTTTCACTCTTTTATTTCTTTCCACCTATTATTTTATTTCTGCTGTTCCCCAAGCTGTCTCATCAGGCAGCTGATCAGCTCCTGATTCGTCCTGCTCAGTTTCTCAAAAGCAAGAAAAAAGTCCTTTCCCTTTTCTATCCTACGCTCCACTTCAATACGGCATTCCTGTGTCACTCTTGTGTCAGATAATTTTAATATGTAATCCGCTGATACCCGAAAAAACTTAGACAAATGGATGAGAATATCCGCCGGAATAGAATTCATTCCGTTTTCTATTCGACTGATCGTCTGCTGGGAAACATTGATCTTCCCTGCAAGATCTTCCTGTCTGAGTCCTTTCTCACACCGCAGTTCCCTCACACGGTTATCCAAATTACTTCACACCCTTTAGTATTTTATATTTATTGTATCTTAAAGAAACGGGCGTGCTATCCAAATGCAATGTATTGTGGCACTCATATTTGGGATATCATTATCTGCACCAAAGCAGTATCAGACCGGATAACCGTTTGTGTTCAGGAAAAAATATGTCGCGGCACTATATAATTGCATATGTTTATACTCATAATATGGATATACACTATCTGCAGAGAAATTGCATGTTAAAATAGAATTGTTATCGGACAGGCAGAAAGCTGTTTTATGAAAAATATAATCGGTAAAAATATCAAGCGGCTGCGGAAGCAGCGGGAAATAAAGCAGGCAGTCCTCGCCTCAGAACTCAATATCGGAAGGCAGACCCTGTCCGCCTACGAGTGCGGAGTCACTCTGCCTGATGTTTTTTCACTTATCAAGATCGCCGATTATTTCGGAGTGTCGCTGGACGAGCTGACCGGGCGCACGGAACTGATTATCCCGGATGAAAAAGAATAAAAGAAAAAAGCCTTGAAATTCAAGACTTTTCATCAATGCGGAAGATGGGACTTGAACAAACTGTCGCATCTTCAAATACTTATAGAAAGGAGCTTTCCAACTCATCTCTAAAAAGTGTAACCAAAAGTGTAACCACCCCAAATTTAAAAAGTCCTCTAACAATAAATTACAATGAGATAGTAATATAAATTGTTATAAAATATAATATCACAATCTAGTCTATAGCACAATAAAAAAAGACTTCAATATAGAAGCCGTGGAAAGCCAATTGAAGTCTGAGAAATACATTGTGCTATAGTATATGTAATATAGCAAAATATATTCTTTGGATATGTTGTATCTTTCAGACTTTAAGGCATTGTAATTCTATACAGTGTCTTTTTTTGTTGAATACATTTACAAAAGGAGACGATCCAAATGAAAATGAAGAAATCAGAAATTACACAACAGTGTAAATATTTAACAGAGGAACAGATACAACAGGCAATAAAAGGTAGGAAATGTATCAAACAATGGGCGTATATCTGTCATGACAAAGACATTGACGATAACGGAGAACCCAAAGCTCCACACTGGCATATTATGCTCCAGTTTAACGACACACAGGACAGTAAGTATATCGCAAAATGGTTTGGTATAGAAGAACAGTATGTAAACCGTAGCAGCAGTAAACGTTTTGAGCCAATGCTGTTATACCTTATACATGCCAATGCCACAGACAAATATCAGTATGACGCAACGCTCGTAAAGGCAAATTTTGACTATGTGGCGTTTATACAACAGGGCGGGAAAAATATTAGAAGGAGTGAAATATTAGAAATGATTGATAAAGGCATTATCACAGAGTTTAATTATACTGAACACCTTAACATCAGCGAATATACAAAGTACAGGAAATTCATAGAGGACGCTTTCAGATATAAAAGAGAATCTCAATACACAGGCAGCAGGAATCTGGATGTAATCTACATTTCTGGCGATTCGGGATGTGGTAAGACCAGCTATGCTAAATGGCTCTGCAAGAAAAAAGGATACTCTTTTTTCATCACTGGCAGCGGCGAAGATATTTTGGACGGTTACAGAGGTCAGGAGTGCATTATCCTTGACGATATACGCAGTAGTACGTTAAAATTCAGTGATTTTATCAAGATGCTGGATAACAATACGGATTCGCCTGTCAAAAGCCGATTTCATAATAAAATGCTGACAGGCTGTCGACTGCTTATTATCACCACAATATACGACATGGATAATTTCTATAAACTCTTTGAAGAAAATGACGAACCGCTTATACAGTTTCAAAGACGTTGCAAAATTAAACTTGAAATGGACGAGAATGCAATACATGCATATCAATTTGACAGGGAGAATAAAAAATTTGAGTATATGGCCTGGTATGAAAATCCTGTCAAAGATTTAATACATAAAAGCATTGAAGAACAGCGAACGGTTAAGGAGTTAGACGATTTCCTTGGAATGGAATCCATGCCAGAGAATCCAGATACTGCTGATACAGACACAACAGGCGAGGCAATGCCTGACACTGATAATCCTGAAGATTATATTGAATTTCCCAAAGGACTGGACTAGAAACTAAGACAGCCATACAGTACGAAAAAGGTGGAAACGTGGTATTGACTTTCATTGACAGGCAAAAACCCCCTGTAAATCCAACATATGAAGAGGGGGAGGCGGGCTTGTCCTCCCCCTCTTCAAACGTGGAAAACGTGGAAGTTTCTTCCATGTTTTCCATGTCGGAATAAGTTGGAATCCTGCCAGAAATAAGAATGTACGTTCTGTGCTCCCTTTTTTGCAAAAGTGCGCTAGAATGAGGGCAAAGAAAGGGGGTGGGATTCATGCAAAAACTGCCGTGGGAAGAAATGCTTGTCATGTGGCTGTCCGAGTTCAGGGAGAACAATATGACAGAGTATCGGAAAACCTCACAAGAGTATAACGAAAAGGTAAGAAAAGAAGAGGAACTTCACAAAAAAGTACAACAACTGAAACTCACCAGCGAGGAACGGCAACTGATTGATGAACTTCTGTCTGCACAGTCAGCAACGGAAGAAGCATACTCGACAGCCAGCTATCTGTTTGGGATAGCCGACTGCATGAGATTTATCTCGTTTTTTCAGTCGTTGTACAGGACAGGCTAAAAGCCCGCACGGATGTTTTCATCTGGCTTGTTGGTGTATACAACTGAAAACATAGGAAAAGTCAATGGTGCGAAGCACAACGCTTGCCATTGACTTTTTTTATGTTGAAGTATCCTTTTGAAAGCCAGAACGAAAAAAGAGCCTCGGTTAAAAGGCTCTGGACTATAACTGGAATAGGGAACAAAAATTTATAGTCGTTATATTATATTCATATCAACCAGAATCTATAATATTGTGTATTCATTTTTTATGTGTTTATCACAGACAGCGGCATCAGGGTGAGTTCACTCTGGTGTCCGAGGTTGTGTATGAGCCGTACACAGCCGTTAAGAATAAGGCAATATTTACATTGGTGAATCTGTTGATTCAAAGAGAGAGCAGGGAAAGGAGACAGGGAACAGGGATAAGGAACAGGAAAAAGAACAACAGA
>ERZ791922.457-NODE-457-length-26083-cov-36.851929_pt1 | contig 26083 bp, 25 predicted proteins | sample MGYA00510134_ERZ791922 | MGnify/ENA primary metagenome ERZ791922 (study PRJEB30046, sample SAMN00792101) | human gut metagenome | study: EMG produced TPA metagenomics assembly of the A metagenome-wide association study of gut microbiota in type 2...
AGATTGTAGCAGAATAAAAAATGAAAAAAAAGATACGGATGATTACTTACTTACGCTTTTGCAGGAAGCCACAGGGGTGGCGGACACCACAGAAATATCGGAAATGATGGTATTTGCGGAAATCGCAGTGTATGTGCAGAAGAGAATTTCTGCCAGAACATAAATGGCAAAAGATTTATGGATACCAATAATGACGGAATCTGCGACAACTGTAATACAGATTCAAGGGACTGCCGTTGTGGAAGAGGGAGCAACGGACAAAACTATACAGATGTCGATAATGACGGAATCTGTGACAATCGCACAGCAAAAAAAGCTCAGGTGGAAGGAGAGGCTTCTGCGGCAGAAACAAAAAATAACAGGTGATTTTTCATGCGGAATGAACAGGAAGTAAACAGGGCGGTGGAGGAATATTCGGATATGATACGCCGTCTCTGTATGATACATTTGAAAAACTATGCGGATACTGAGGACATATTTCAAACAGTGTTTTTAAAATATGTCCTTAGTTCTGTTGTGTTTGAAAATAAAGAGCATGAAAAGGCATGATTCATCCGCGTGACCATTAATGCCTGTAAAGATCTGCTGAAAAGCTTTTTCCGCAGTCGTATTACTTCTCTGGACGAGATTTTGGAGCAGGCTGCGGATATGCAGGAGGAAAACAAGGAGGTTTTGGAGGCCGTTTTATCACTTCCATCAAAATACAGGGATGTTGTTTATCTGCATTATTATGAAGGGTATACAGCACCGGAAATTGGCAGACTTTTAAAAAAGAATGTAAATACAGTTTATACTTTGATGACTCGTTCCAGGCACCTGCTGCGGGAAAAGCTGGGAGGTGATGTAGATGCGTGAAAAAATAAAACAGGCTTTTGACCAGGTACAGGCAGAGGATGGCTTGAAACACAGTACCAGTGAGTATATTTTTTATAAAACAAGGGGATATACGCAGACAAAAGCTGTGAATTACAAACGCGTGCTTTCTGTGGCTGCATGTTTGCTTCTTTTGTTTTTAGGGGGCAGGCAGTTTTATTTTATTCCCACGGTAAAAATCAGCATCGACATCAATCCATCAATGGAGCTGGGCGTCAACCGTTTTGACCGGATTGTTTCCGTGGAAGGTTATAATGATGATGGAAAAAATCTGGCAGATGAGCTGGATATTAAGTTTATGGATTACAAAGAAGCAGTTGACCGTATTATGGAAAACAGAGAAGTCGAAGCTTTACTATCTCGCAATGAGATCATGACTATATCCGTTGCGGGAAAAAATGAAGTACAGTCCACAGAAATTTTATCTAATATAGAATCCTGCACGGAAGTTCAGAAAATACTCATTGCTATTACGCATCTTCTGAGGAAGTGGAACAAGCTCACGAAGCAGGACTTTCTCATGGAAGATACAGGGCGTTTCTGGAACTGCGGGAGCTTGACTCTGATATAACTGCGGAGGAACTGCAGAATATGTCTATGCGTGAGATATGGGACATGATTGAAGAATTATCAGGAAATGAAAGTGATAGTTTTTCCGGAGCCGGCGGAAAGCATAGACAGACAGATCAGGACAGCCTAGGAAGGAATCACGGAGAAACTCAGATCCAGAATCAGGATAAAAACTGTGAGAACGGAAATTTATCTGGAAATGGAAGGAATGAGAAGCAGACAGATCGGGACAGACAGGGAAGGAATCACAGAGAAACCCAGATCCAGAATCAGGATAAAAGCTGTGAGAACGGAAATTCATCTGGAAATGGAAGGAATGAGAAGCAGACAGATCAGGACAGGCAGGGAAGAAACGAAGGAAAACAAAATTGAGGAAATTTGAAAAAGTGTATAAATCCTCATTATTTTGTCTTTATGAGATGCATATATAGAGTCCAGAATTTCTTTATGTTCGCATATTACAGATTTTGTTATTCAAAATTTTGTATTTGTTCATGTATAGAGATCAATCTTAAAATAATCCCAATTTATAAAAATAATCCAAATTTACATTTGCAGCAACCAAAAATCCAAATAAAGTCCAAATTCCGGTGAAGATTCTATTAAAAGTTTTTGAATAAACTATGATAAGATAGCATCATCAAAAGAACAGTGGATCAAACGTGATTAAGGAGGAAAAATTATGAAACTGAAAAGACTGGCAGCGGTTTTACTTGCAGGAACCATGTTGTTTGGAGCAACTGCGACTGTAAGTGCAGAAGAGAAAGCAGCAGATGAGATTACAATCTGGGCATGGGATGAGGCATTTAATATCAAGGCTGCAAATGTTGCAAAAGAAATGTATGCAGAAACAAATCCTGACGTGGAAGTGAATGTTGTAACAATGGCTCAGGATGATATTGTTGCAAAATTAAATACAAGCCTTGCTTCCGGCTCTTATGAAGGTCTTCCGGATATTGTACTGATCGAGGACTACAGAATCCAGGGATACCTGAACGCATACCCGGACGAGTTCGCAGATCTCTCTGATATTGCTTCTCCGGATGATTTCGCAGAGTATAAAACAGGTGTAAACCAGGTTGACGGAAAAATGTACGGAATTCCTTTCGATTCCGGTGTAGCGGCAGTTTTCTACCGCACAGACTACATTGAAGAAGCCGGATACACCGCAGAGGATATGCAGGATCTTACCTGGGACAAATACATTGAGATTGGCCAGGCAGTTCAGGAAAAAACAGGCAAATATATGCTGACACTTGATCCAAGTGACCTTGGACAGATTCGTATGATGCTTCAGAGCGCAGGCGCATGGTATACAGACGCTGAAGGAAACGTGACAATTAAAGATAACCAGGCATTAAAGGATGCCATCAACACATACAAAAAAATTGTTGATTCCGGAATTTCCAAGCAGGTTGCAGACTGGGATCAGTTCGTAGGCGCATTTAACAGTGGTGAAGTTGCTTCTGTACCGACAGGATGCTGGATTTCTCCTTCTGTATTAGGCGCAGAGGATCAGAGCGGCAAATGGGCAGTAGCTCCATTCCCGAGAATGGCAGAAAATGAAGCTTCTGTAAATGCATCTTCCATTGGCGGCGCCGGCTGGTATGTACTGAAAAATGTAGGTCATGAGGACGCAGCTAAAGCATTCCTGAAAGATACCTTTGCATCTAATGTGGATCTTATGAACCAGCTTGCAGTTGACATTAACCTTGTCAGCACACTGAAAGCTTCCAGCGAGGCAGAAAACTACAACAAGGGTGTTGAGTTCTATGGCGGACAGGAAATCTTTAAGGATTTTGCAGAGTGGACAAATGAGGTTCCGGCTGTAAATTACGGAGAAGATACCTATGCAATCGAGGATATTATGACAGAGGTGGTTCAGGCAATTGTAGGCGGTGCAGATGTGGATGAGACACTTGAGATGTATCAGACACAGATTGAGGGCGCTGTTGCCAACTAATATATGCTGGTACAGAAGAGGGGCAGGCATGTGATTGCCTGTCCCTTTCTCATTTAGCGGAAAAGCAGTACATTCCGTACAAATATTCCCGGTAAAAAAACTTCCGCAAGGATACGGCCGGATATATACGGAATATGCCTGTCTGTGGCAGTCTGCATCTGGCGAGCAAAGAGAAGCAGATTCCCTGAGAATTAAGGAATCTGGGGAGTTCGAAGAGAACGGGTCTGCTTTGTCCGATAAAAAGGAAATTTCAGGAGGAGCATTATGAGTGGAAACATAAAATCAAAACGCAGCTACAGTCCAAAGCTGAACCGAAAAGCCTGGACATTTGTGCTGCCCGGTCTGGCGCTTATTATTTTGTTTGTATTTTATCCGATGATTCAGGCTTTTATCACATCTTTTCAGACCGGGGCAGGAAATCAGCTTACCTTTAACGGACTTGTAAATTATAAACGATTGTTTAACGATCTTACATTCCGAAAAGCGCTGACCAACACGCTTCTGTATCTGGTGATCCAGGTTCCGATCATGATCATTCTGGCTCTGGCTATTTCATCTATGCTGAACACCAAGGGACTGAAAGCCAAGGGATTTTTCCGGACAGCGATCTTCCTGCCATGTGTAACTTCCCTTGTAGCATACTCTATTATTTTTAAAAGTCTGTTTGCTACAGACGGATTTGTAAATGCGCTTCTTATGAATCTGAATATTATCAGTGAACCCATTGCATGGATCACTCATCCGGTTTGGGCAAAGGTTCTGATCATTATTGCCATTACCTGGAGATGGACCGGTTATAACATGATCTTTTATCTTGCCGGACTTCAGGGAATCGATGCTTCTATTTATGAGGCGGCTGAGATCGACGGAGCAGGAGCATGGCAGAAATTTAAGAGTATTACCGTTCCTATGCTGAAGCCGATCATTCTTTTTACAACCATTAATTCAACTATCGGTACCTTACAGCTGTTTGACGAGACTATGAACATCACGCAGGGCGGTCCGGCAAATGCTACGATTACGATCTCTCAGTATATTTACAATATTCTGTTTAAGTATTCACCTGACTTTGGCTATGCGGCTGCAGTTTCTTATGTAGTGGTTGTGCTGATCGTAATCCTGTCTATGATTCAGATGAAAGTGGGGGATAAAAATGACTAAAAAAGTGCTTCGGACTTTTCAGTATATATTTTTAAGTATTTGTGCTTTTGTTTCGATTTTTCCGTTTTTCTGGATGATTATTGCGGCAACAAATAAATCTGTAGATGTAACAAAGGGAACTCTGATGCCGGGCAGCTATTTTATGGAGAATTTAAAGGCAGTCCTCAGTTCAGACCTGCAGTATACCACTGCGTTTAAAAATTCTCTTATAATCTCTGTAGTGACTACAATTCTGGCTATGATCGTTTCTTCAGCAGCAGGATATGCTTTTGTTATTTACAGATCAAAAAGCAGAGAGCGTGTGTTTAACATTATTCTTTTATCCATGATGGTTCCTTTTGCTGCGCTGATGGTTCCTCTGTTCCGTTTGTTCAGCAAGTTTAACAGTGTCCCGCTGTTAAAAACCATTGCGCTGAATACTCCGGGGGCTGTTATTGTAATCGGAATCTCCACGGCATTTCTGATTTTCTTTTTCAGACAGAATACAGAAAGCTTTCCCAAGGAACTGATCGAGGCAGCCAGAATCGACGGTGTGGGAGAGCTTGGGATCTTTTTTAAGATCTTTATGCCGACTATGAAATCTACCTATGCTGCGGCAATTATCGTAACCTTTATGAACAGCTGGAACAATTATCTGTGGCCGCTGATCGCTCTGCAGTCTCCGGAGAGAAGGACCCTGCCTCTTGTTATTTCTGCAATGGGCTCCTCTTATACGCCGGATTATGGTATGATGATGACAGCAGTTGTGCTGGCTACTGTTCCTACCGCTTTGATCTTTTTCCTGATGCAGAAGCAGTTTGTGGCAGGCATGACCGGTTCCGTAAAAGGATGATAAACAGAAATATTTGGAGGGCAGCAGTTTATGAGAATAACAGAAGCATCGTTGGAGTGGCTTGAAAATCCGGGAATTTTTCAGGTAAACCGCATAAAAGCACATTCGGATCATTTTTTCTATGAGAAGGAAACAGAAACTTCGCTGAAAGAAAAAACGCCTTTGCGCCAGTATCTGAACGGAGAATGGAGCTTTTCCTACAGTGAGAATCCGGACGGAAGGGAAAAAGATTTTTACCGGGAAGGCTATGACATCAGTCATTTTGGACGGATTCAGGTTCCAGGTCATATCCAGACCCAGGGCTATGACCATATGCATTATATTAACACCATGTATCCCTGGGACGGACAGGAAGAGCTTCGCCCTCCCAGGATTTCCAGAGAATACAATCCTGTGGGAAGCTATGTAAAGGAATTTGAATTGGAAGAAAGCCTGAAGGGAAAGAAACTTTTTCTTTCCTTCCAGGGTGTGGAAGCTGCCTTCTATGTGTGGCTTAACGGAAGCTTTGTAGGGTACAGTGAGGACAGCTTTACCCCTGCTGAGTTTGACATTACACCTTTTATAAAGGATAAAAAGAATAAGCTGGCAGTAGAGGTATATAAAAGATGCAGCGGAAGCTGGCTTGAGGATCAGGATTTCTGGAGATTTTCCGGTATTTTCAGAGATGTATATGTGTACGCGGTTCCGAGGATCCATGTGCAGGATCTTTTTGTAAAGGCAGAGCTGGATGACAGCTATGAAAAAGGTGTTTTTTCCGCAGAATGGGAGCTTCTGGGCTATGAGGAGGGCGCAGAGCTTGAGCTTGTTCTGGAAGACCATAAGGGTGAGGTACTTTATAAGGAAAGAACAGCTGCGGGCAGCGAAGGTGTGAAGGCCCGAGAGGTTGGAACAGTGAGGCCCTGGAGCGGGGAAAATCCGTATCTTTATACTCTGTATGTGAGGATTTATGACGGTAATGGCAGGCTGATCGAAGTGGTGAAAGAGACAGTGGGCTTCCGTCGTTTTGAAATGAAGAACGGACTTATGCTTATTAACGGAAAGCGTATGGTGTTCCGGGGTGTGAACCGTCATGAGTTTGACCGCAGAAAGGGCAGAGCCATCGGGGCGGAGGAAATGCTCTGGGATATCCGTTTTATGAAGCGTCATAACATTAATGCAGTGCGTACAAGCCACTATCCAAATCAGAGTCTCTGGTACAGGCTTTGTGATGAATATGGAATTTATCTGATTGATGAGACGAACCTGGAAAGTCATGGTTCCTGGCAGAAAATGGGAAAGTGCGATCCTTCCTGGAACGTGCCCGGGAGTCTGCCGGAGTGGAAGGAAAATGTTGTGGACAGAGCCTGCTCCATGCTGGAACGTGACAAAAATCATCCGTCTGTGGTGATCTGGTCCTGCGGAAACGAGTCCTATGCAGGAGAGGACATTCTGGCAATGGCTGAGTTTTTCCGCGAAAGAGACAATACAAGACTGGTACATTATGAGGGCTGTGTGTGGAACCGTGAATATGCGGACAGCACAGATATGGAATCCAGAATGTATGCAAAGCCTGCAGAAATTGCAGAATACCTGGATTCAGATCCGAAAAAGCCCTATATCAGCTGCGAATATATGCACGCTATGGGAAATTCCTGCGGCGGAATGAAATTGTACACAGATCTTGAGGACAGATATGAGAAATATCAGGGTGGATTTATCTGGGATTACATTGACCAGGCTGCAGAGCGTGTCAATGAGTTTGGGGAAACCGTACTTTCCTATGGTGGAGATTTTGATGACCGCGCTTCTGACTATGAATTCTGTACAAATGGAATTGTATACGCAGACAGAACAATTTCTCCAAAGGCTCAGGAAGTGAAACACCTTTATGCTCCTGTAAGATTAACCCCTGACAGAAATGGCGTGTGTATTGAAAACAGAAACAATTTTATTTCTACAGAGGAGTATGAGTTTTTCTGGAAACTGCTGAAGGACGGTCATGTGATAAAGGAAGGAAACTTTTCAGCAGAGGTCAATGCTCTTGAAAAGAAATACAGAGCAATTCCAGAGCTTGATTCTCTTAGTGAGGAGATGGGAGAATATGCACTTCAGGTTTCCGCCGTTCTCAGCCGGGAAAAAATATGGGCAGAAAAAGGTTTTGAGGTCTCCTTTGGTGAGTATGTGTGGAAAATGAAAGAACAGCAGAAAAATTGTGTGGATAAAAAGCTTCAGATTATTCATGGTGATGTGAATATCGGAGTAAAAGGAGAAAACTTTACAGCCATGTTTTCCAGAACAGAGGGGGGGATTGCTTCTCTCTGCTACAACGGAAAAGAATTTATCACCAGACGGCCCCGTGTCACCTACTGGAGAGCCCTTACAGACAATGACAGAGGCTGCGCTCTTGGCTTTGACAGCGGCTACTGGCAGAACGCCGGACAGTACCAGAAGGTCAGTGATGTGCAAGCGGAGGAAAGAGAAAATTCTGTGACTGTGACCTTTAAGTTTGCAGTGCCTGTTTCCGGAGAAGTGGAATCCAGTGTTTCCTATTGTGCTTTTGCAGATGGAACCATAACAGTTCATGCGTCCTATAAAGGAAGAAAGAATCTGCCGGATCTGCCTGCCTTTGGTATGGAATGGCAGTTTAAAGAGGCCCTTCATAATTTCCGTTATTATGGCTATGGACCGGAGGAAAATTATGTGGACCGTATGGAAGGCGCAAGGCTTGGTATTTACAAAAATACGGCAAAAGGAAACATGTCCGGCTATCTTGTTCCTCAGGAGTGCGGAAACCGTGTGGGCGTGCGCTGGCTGGAGGTAATGGACGACAACGGAAAAGGTCTGCGCTTTGAGGCGGAGGACAGACCTTTTGAAATGAGTGTGCTTCCATACAGCGCAGCGCAGCTTGACAGCGCGTCACATCTGGAGGAGCTTCCGGTTCCTCATCATACCTGGGTCCGTATTCTTGCGGCGCAGATGGGAGTTGGCGGAGACGACAGCTGGGGTGCTCCTGTACATGAGCAGTACAGAATAGCTTCTGATAGAAATATGGACGTTGTATTCCGTATTAAACCAGTGTAAAATAAAAAAAGATTTGTAAATGATTTAAAAGAAAGGAAGCGTCAGTGTACGGGATTTGTATCCTGTTCGCTGACGCTGTGATGCATTATGAGCAGATATTGCAGGGTTCTGGTAATCGATGATGAGTTTATCACCCGCCAGGGAATTAAACATATGCTTTTGTGGGAGCAGGAAGGTTTTCAGATTGTAGGGGAAGCATCCAATGGACAGGAAGGTCTGGAAATGATTGAAAAATATCAGCCGGAAATTGTACTGGCCGATATTGTGATGCCTGTTCTCAATGGAATTGACTTTTCGCTGATTCTGCAGGAGAAATATCCGGATATTAAACTGATTATCCTGAGCAGTTACGATAATTTTGAATATGTTCGTACAACCCTTCTTAACGGAGCAGTAGATTATGTTTTAAAGCCTACGCTGAATCCGGAGATACTGCTTCGCGCTCTGAAAAAAGCCGCCCGGGGTATTCCGGGTTTTCAGCTGGACCGGAAGGAAAAAATAGATGTCAGTACCCAATTGGAGAGATATCTTACAGGATATTCAGAGACGCTGGAAGAGGAAAGTCTGAAAAACTGCTTTCCGTATCTGAACTGCCGGATTCTTGCAGCAGATATGAAAAAAGCATGTAAAAATAACCGCCGTCAGATGGAACAGCTTCAGGAAATGATTCAGGACAGGCTGAAAAAGGACGGATTTGACACATATCAGGCTCTGTGGCTGGAGCAGGAAACTCTGTGTTACATTATAAATTATAAGAAAAAGGCAGAGGAGGAGCTTCTTTTAAGTATTGAGAGCAGCGCCCGGAGAGCCGGACAGATTGCAGAAAAGATTTTGTTTGTAGTAAGCAGACCTTTTACAGATTTCACTTATATAAAAGACATCTATGAAAAAGGAGTAAAGCCCTGTCTGCAGCAGAAATTTTATTTTAATGATAAGGCGCTGATCAGGGAAGAAGAATATACGGCAGTGGAGGTTCAGCGTTTTCATTATGAAAAATATACAGAACTTCTGAAGCAGAAGCAGTACAGTCAGGCTCTGGAGCTTTTTCAGAAATATATCTGGTATTTGGCAGAAAGTAAATATGATGAGTATCTAAGCAAAAATCTTCTTAAAAATCTTTTGTATAATTTTTTAATGGAAATTGAAAAGTACGGTGTGGAAAGCGACAGGCTCCGAGGGGAGTTTTTCCGGAAGATCGATCAGTCAGAAAGTGCAGAAGAATATATGGAATACTGTGAAGGGGGGGCATTTGCGCGTTTACGGGAGATTGTGTCCGGGATTGAAAATAATTCAGATTCAGACCCTGTTGTTGCTCAGATCAAAGATTACATCAATGAACATTATAATGAAAAACTTGATCTGACAGATATCGCCCAGGAATTCGGGTTTAATTATCATTATATTTCTTCGTATTTTAATCAGCATATTTCAGAAGGGTTCAGCGGATATCTGAATACGGTGCGGATTGAAAAATCCTGCGATCTTTTGGCTGAAACAAAAATGTCTATTTCAGATATCAGTGCAGCGGTGGGATATTCCGATCACGGGTACTTCTGCAGGATATTCCGGAAGCTGATGGGGCAGACGCCAAGTCAGTACCGGCACAGGAAAAACTCAGGTGGTCAGCGAGATGAAAAATAAATGTAATACACTTTTTTTTAAGATTATTATTGTGGTGCTGGGGGCGATTTTATGTCTGGCAGGGGCATTAAGCGTGCTGAATATTAAGACCTCCCAGGATGTTTTTGTAGAGAATTTTGTGGAATCTCAGCAGAAAATATTCAGACAGATTGATGAAAATATTTATGAGCTTTTTCAGAATGTAACTGCGGCTACCTCCGTCATCTGCGGAAGCTCTTCCGTACGGGAGTATCTGGGCAGGGAAAAGTGGGAGGCGGCAGAGGAATTCCGGAATATTCTGGATGTGAAAAAAATTCTTCAGCAGCAGCCTCTTGCGAAATACAGCGATATGAGTCTGATTTTAGTTGGAAACAATGGAAAAACATATAATTATAACAGTACCTCACGTCTGATTCTTTCAGGGGAAGAACTGTTGGAAACAGAGATTATCCAGCAGGCATATGAAACGCCTAAAAAGCTGATCTGCCGATATAAAAGCGGCGGATATACAGATGTAATGAAAAGCTATCCTGTTATTATGATGGCAAAGGCAATCACCAATAATGGAGGAAAAACCATAGATGGGGTGATTCTTCTTACAATTAAAGAGAAGGATTTCCGGAATAATTATGAGGTATTTACTACAAGTTCCAATGATATACTGATTTTTAATCAGGATAATGAAATTATCTCTTCCAACTATACAGAATATCTGACCTCATCCAGTGAAATAGAAAAGGTCTGGGACGCACTTGAGGAGATGCAGGATAAAAAAAGTTCTATGATCACCAGACAGGAAAATGGGCAGAGAACCGTTTATCTGATGCAGAATTTTCATAATACGGATTATAAAGCAATGGGAGTAATTCACCCGGATCAGGCCTTTGAAAGTGTATATGATTTCCGATATATTATAGAAGTAACAGTTGCTATTACAGCTGCAGCTATTCTGATTATTTTTATATTGGTAAGGCAGCAGACCAAGCCTCTCTCCAAGCTGATAGAGAATATGCGGAAGGTGCAGGACGGAAGACTGGATAAACTGGTAAAGGTGGAGGGAACTCAGGAGATCCGGGAGCTTTCCGCTACTTATAATGACATGCTGGGAGAACTGGATAATTATATTCAGAAACTGATGCAGGTGGAAAAATCCAAACGTGAGGCAGAAATCCATTCCCTGCAGATGCAGATCAATCCTCACTATATTTATAATACTCTGGCAAGTGTCAAGTGGCTGATCTGGCAGGGGGATAAAGAAAAATCCGTTCAGGTGATAGATGCATTTATACAGCTTCTGCGGAATACCATCAGCAACAAAAATGAATTTATTACCCTGAAAGAAGAAATTGAAAATCTGAAAAATTACGTGCTGATCAATCAGATACGGTATGGAAATCAGGTGAACGTAGATTTTTATGTAACACCGGACTGTGAGGAACAGAAAGTTCCCAAGCTGATCCTGCAGCCCTTTGTGGAAAACGCATTTTTTCATGCTTTTCCTCAGGGCGAAAAAGGGACTATCTCTATTTTTGTACGCCAGAGCGATGGACTTCTGAGGGTGGAGATTGAGGATAACGGGATCGGAATGAGCAGTGAAACTTTAAGGGATTTATTGAACAAAAAGAATGCCTCCAGGGAACATTTTACCGGGATCGGCGTCAATAATGTGGACGACCGCATGAAACTTATTTATGGTGAAAACTATGGGATTCTGATAGAAAGCCAGGAAGGCAGAGGCACAAAGATTACCGTATGCTTTCCGCTGAATAAGTAAAGCTTATCTCCTTCTTCAGGGCAGAAATGTTCTGTGGAGGGAGATTTTGTATTTTTATGATACATATTTATAAGAATTTCTTGACTCTGCACCAGGTTCAGGGTTTATAATTTCCACAATTTCAGGAGAAAGGTCTCCGTAAAACAGATTAAGAGGGAGGAAGATATAATGAAAATCAGTGAGGCTGCAAAACTGACAGGCCTGAATGTGAGCAGTATCCGCTTTTATGAAAGAAAAGGGCTTTTGATGCCACAAAGAGAAGATGGAAGTAAATACCGGGATTATACAGATGAAGATGTGCAGCGGATCAGGCAGATTCTTCTGTATCGGAAGATGGGGATTTCAGTGGAAACCATTGAACTGATTTTAAAAGGGAAAGCAGTTCCTGGGGAGATTTTAGCAGAACAGAAAAGGGTGCTGGAAGAGCAGATTACTGAACTGAAAGGCGCATCAGAGCTCTGTAAGCTGGTAATGAAGGAGGCTGAAATACCAGAAAACAAGAAGCTGGAAGAGTATCTGAATTATGTTTATCAGGAAGAGAAAAAAGGCGGAAGATTTGCAGAGGTACGGGAGCTTCTGGAAGATCTCGGAGATTATTCAGCCACAGCAGGAGTGTGGGGGATTTCCTTTATGGGTATGGGCATGAGAAAGTGGCTTGTGGGAGCAGGCGCTGTGGGAGTTTTGCTTTTTATGATTGTTATTTTTGGCATACGTGTATGGGATGCTATACAGAATATGAACGCACCTTCCATTGGTGCGGCAGTTGTCTGGGGAATGCTGGCGGTAGTTTATGGAACAGGATTCCTGAACTTTTGGAAAAATAGAAATTGATTTATTATGTGGAAATCTGTCGATGAAATTATCTGGAGGGCATATAAGTTCTGTGATAAAATATATAAGACACAGATGTGGGTGGAGATGTTACTGACTTTATAATTTGCCTGCACCTACATATAAAAGTGCAATTTTTGCACTTTTATATGTAGGGAGGTGCAATTATGGGCGAATTAAATGTAAATGAAGTGTTATTGGGTCCAATGCTTTTTCGTATGAACCAGATCTCGTAAAATATAAAAAGGCTGACAGATAAAAATTACAGTCAGGTGGATTATTCAAAGTAAACCTGGCTATATACAATCTTTCCGTCCTTTATAGTCATTTGTGGGACAAGGGCGAGAGAACCTTTTAAACTGTTTTTGCCATTTGTGTGATCAAAATAAGACATAGGCTGTTCTTCGAGCTTAAAAATACAGATATCAGCCGGAGAACCCTGCTCCATAGAAGCTAATTCAGGATGCTGGATTAACAGAGCGGGTTTCAGGATGGCGGCATCCAGAATTTTATCTAAGGGCTGTCCAAATGCAAGATATTTTGATAAAATCTTAGGGAGACTGTGGAGGACACCTTCGTAATAAGAACATGTGTTAATATCTGAGCTTATGATATCCGGAAAGAATCCCTGTTGTAGTGCTCTGTCAGCTACGTGCAGATCAAAATTGTTTTTTCCGTTGCATGCATCAAAAAGAACACCGCGTTTACGGGCGTCCAGGATTCCTGGACGTATTCTGCCGGAAGAATCCAGAATACATTCCTTCCCTTGATTTTGAAAAACATGACAGATAACATCATTTTTTCGTAGAACTTTTACAAGCTCTTCCAGATTCATTGCAGGATCAGTTATGTGGACTGTTACGTTGCATCCAAGCTGTTCAGCAATTTCTACAGTTTTTTCCAGAGAACCCAGCGCCTTTTTTTCGGAAATGATATAGGATGAGAGACGTGTTTTAAGTCCTGTAAGAACTTGTGGAAATCGTTGAAACATATCCAGAATCCTGTTTTTTTCAATCATCTCTGCTTCAATATTTTCTGTAAAACGGGTGGAGATCTGCCCGGAAGAACCTACGAGAAGCTGTGAAAACAAACGGACATCTGCCCGGTCTATGATAGATTTTTTAAATATTTCAAATGAGCAGACACCCACAGTGCCACCATCCACTGCTGTTGTAACGCCATTGGGGAAGGAGGCTACATCAGGATTAACACCATTGTCAGCGCCACCCTGAAAATAATGGACATGGTAGTCAATAAGCCCTTTTGTTACGTAGCATCCGTTGGCATTGATTTCTCTGATATCATTGGAAGAGAAAAAATCTTTCGTGTCCGGAAGGCTCTTAACGAGCTTTCCATTTATTATGTAAATATCCTTTTTTTCAAATCTGTGACTTCCGGGAGTATATACAATTCCGTTTTTTATAATGTACCCAGCCATATAAATACCTGCCTTGTTAAATATTTTATTGTGCCTTCTGTACTGCGTCCAGCGCCTTGTCTACCAGCTCGTCTCCAAGATTTTCTCTTACCATATCATATACAACAGACGCTCTTTCTTTTAGCTCAGCTGTAAATTCATCATCCAGAGTTATAATTTCACATCCGGCATCAATACAGGCCTGCTTATAAGAGGAGATGCTTTCATCTGCAATTTCGTTTCCGTATGAAATCGCATCTGCCGCACATTCATCAACAAGAGCTTTTACCACAGAAGGAAGACTCTGATACAACGAATTATTCATAAAAAATGTAATAATATGTCCAACGTGGTTTGTTTCAATCACATATTTTTGAACTTCCTGAACATTATTGGAAACAATATTCATGTAGGGGTTTTCCTGACCATCAATGGTTCCCTGCTGAAGTCCCATAAAGACTTCTGTAAATTCCATGGAAACGGCGTTTGCACCAAGTGCATTCCAGTAAGCAATGTGATAGGGATTTGTCATAACACGAATGTTCTGTCCCTTTAAATCAGAAAGCTGAGAGACTTTTTGGTTTGTTGTAAGTTCACGAAAACCTGCATCTGCGTAACCCAACATAGTAACGCCCCCGTTCTGATTATACTCATTCATGGTATCTGCAAAATCTCCATTTAATACATTACGCATTGTCTCTATATCAGGAAAGAGATTGGGCATATCAAAAACAGCTTCCTGAGGAATGAAATCCACCAGATCAGTAGTCATACCTGAGCCTATATCAATAGTTCCATCAATAACACCCTGACTAAATTCGGTGGTATTGCCCATTTGTCCCGAAGGATAAATGGAAACTTCAATTTTTCCACCGCTGCGTGCGTTAATCAGTTTGGCGAAACGTTCCACAATTTTGTAGTTTACAGTAGTGTCAGAAACACTCATGGCAGCATTCCAGTGATAGTTTCCTTTAATATCAGTAATTTCTATATTTTCATCCAAATCAGAGCCGGAAATTGCCTCAACTGAGGTTTGCTGTGTCTGCGTACTTAAGTCTTCACCGGATGCCAGTGAAGGCAGGGCAAGGCTTAACTGAGGAATATAGACAATTGCCATCAGTGAAATAAGGAAAGCCATAAGGAACGGAATAGTTGATTTTGCCAGTTTCAACATGGGGATTTTTGTCATACCACTTGCAACAAACAGATTAATTACCATTCCAATCGCAAGATTTACAGTCATGATGATACCAAAGTGTACCGGATTAACACCAACAGCAGTCGCAATAGGAAGCAAAATCGGCGTTAAAATCATGATATTTGGAATGTTATCAATAATCATGCCACAGATGAGCATAATTAAATTCATGATAAGCAGAATAACAATTTTGCTGTCTACAGCCTGAAGGACAGCACTGCTGATTGTCTGTGGATAGCGAAGCAGGGTGAGGCATCTTGCGAAGGCTGTTGCGGCTGCAATAACAAAGAGAATATTTACATATGTTTTTGCACCGTCTACAAAGATAGCTCCCAGGTTTTTTACAGGAATTGTTTTATAAATGAAAAGGCATACAATCAGTCCGTAAATAACAGAAATAACAGCAGCTTCCGTAGGAGAGGCAATTCCTCCATAAATAGAGCCCAGTATGATAACAGGAGTCAGCAGAGCCCAGAAACTTTCCTTAAAAACAGTTTTAAATCCTTTTGAGCGAATATTCTTATAATGTGCAAGAAGAAGCTCTTTGTCCTCTCCGTTCCGTTTACAGTAAATCCAGCAATAGAACATTAATGCAAAACCGATCAAAAGTCCCGGAATAATTCCGGCAATAAACAGATCGGAAGGGGAAACGCCTGTTGCGGAGGAATAAACAATATAAGATATGCTTGGCGGAATAATAACTCCAAGCCCTCCGGCAACAGTTACAATGGCTGCTGTGAAGATTTTTGGATATCCCATACTTACCAGAAATGGAATAGTCATGGCTCCTACTGCGGAAACAGTTGCAGGAGCAGAGCCGGAAATTGCAGCATAAAACATACAGGTTACAACAACTGCACAAGGAAATCCGGCAGTTTTATTTCCAATGAAATAGGCAAAGAAGTTAAAAAGCTTTTCAGAAAGTCCTCCCTTAGCCATAATCATACCGGAGACCATAAAAAGAGGAACTGCAAGAAGCGTAAAGCTGTCAAGTCCGCTGAACATACTGCGCACAACAGCAGAAGCGCTATAAGCAAAATCCGGATCTAACAGAGAGGGGAGAAGGGCCATTCCTCCGAATACTCCTGCTACTGGTAGGCCTATGGCAAGTAAAATGGCCAGAATACCAAAAAATAATCCAATACCCATTAATCATTCCTCCTTTTGCGTATTTTCATTTTCAATCAGCCAATCCATGGCAGCCTGTTCTTCAGCCGTCAGAGTACCCTCTGCTGTTTCGGCTTCAGCGGGAACATGATGCAGTGCCATCATTTGTACATAACGAAAAATAGATAACATAAATGCAAATGTAACTAAACCATATAAATAAGCCATGGGAATCTGAAGAGCAGGGCTTTTTTGATTTACACTGAGACATACTTTTACAAGATCTGCAGCGCCTTTTGTCATAAATCCCAAAAATATGATCATCACAATATCTGTTATATACAACAGAACCTCTTGAACTTTTTCAGGAAATATGTCTGTCAGAGCGTCAACACGAATTCCGGTATTATTCCGGATCCAGCATGGAACACTAAAAAAACCAGAAAGAACAAGAGCATATTTACAGACTTCATCGGACCAGCTTAAACCATTCCGGAACACATAACGGGAAATTACGTTACTAAATGAAAGTATTGTGAGAATGATAAGTAACAAGGCAAGTATTACATGTTCAAAATGTTTGTCTATCCATCTTAAGATTTTCATTTGTGTCCTCCTTTTTTATTTAAGCTAAATAATATGGGCCCATATCCTGTACATGCAACCATGATGACATCATCTGTTTTTTGTACATTGCGCTTAAAAAGAAATATAAGTTATTTGATATTTTGATTATAATTATGGTAAAATCATAAGTAAAGATTTGAATTTTTATAATATCTCTAAGAAAAACAACTATGTTCACTTTGTATGAAAATTTATATCGAATTTTATTTAATATTACCAAAAGAGGGTGTATTATGGACTTAAAACAATTAGAGTATGTTCTGGCAATCGAAGAATATGGAAATATAAGTAAGGCCGCAAATGCGCTTTTTATCAGTCAGTCTGCTTTGAATCAACAGTTGATCCGGCTGGAAAAAGAGCTGGGAATGAAGTTGTTTTATCGCGATAAACGATGCCTGCGTCCAACCCAGGCAGGGAGGATTTATTTAGATAATGCAAAAAAAATATTAACAATTAAAAAGAATACATATTCTCAGCTGCATGATCTGGAAGATTCAGTCACAGGAGAACTGAGACTTGGATTAACATGGGAACACGGAGTTGATATGTTCACAGAAATTCTTCCGATGTTCCTGAAAAAACATCCTAATTTTTCGATAAAAATGTTTGAAAGAAGCGTTGCACAACAGCATCAGATGATATTATCAGATCATTTGGATTTAGGATGTGTCATGATTCAGGAGAGCGACCGTATTGATGCAAACTATATTCCGATTTTTCGGGAAGAGATACTGCTGACTGTACCAAGAAGCCATCCGCTGGCTAAGTTTGCGTCTCCAGTGGGAAAACCGTTGACATATATCTCTCTGTCATTGTTTAAGGAGGATCTTTTTTCACTGATTTATCAGGGATCAACTATGCGTACAATAGTCGATCAGTTATTTAGAAATGCAGGATATCAGCCTAAAATATTATTTGAAACTTCTATGAACAGTATTTTATGTAAAATGGTATCGCAGGAGTTATGTTGTGCTGTATTTCCACAAAGCTATGCCCATCCGACAGACAGGGTGGCATGTTTTCGTCTGGAAGGTGTCTCATACTGGGATGTGTGTCTTATTTATCCCAAGGGAATATGTCCCGGAAATGCATGTAAGGATTTGATACAGCTAGCTCGGCAGTATGGATATGAGAAAGAACAGAAATTTAAAAATATGTAAACTCAGGCTGTGAAATATAGGAAAGATAAGGTGAGTTTGCTATAGACGGACAAAAATTGGGGGTGTACAATAAAATTATAAAATAAATCCTGAAGAAAAAATGAAGAATGCAGAGATTGGAGGAGTGCCTATGCTCACATTATTAAATTCCGAAAGTCTGTGGATCGGAACAGACATGAAATTATTTAACAAATTGCGTGAACAGCTGGAACAGGTCGGAATCACCTACAAACATAAGGTGAAAAACCGCATGGGCCAGTGGGCAGAGGCAGGGACCATGCGCGGCAGGACAGGAAGCGCCGGCATTCCTGCAGACGAGACATATGAATATGAAATTCTGGTTCACAAAAATGAACTGGAACATGCGAAAAAAATTACAGGGCTGATGTGATCATCGGCTCTTTCTTTATAAATAAAAATTTGATGAAATAGGTAAGTTCTGTTTTTCGTCTAATGTATATAAGAAAACAGAGAGGAGAGCAGTAAAAATGGAAGAACTGGTAAGAAAGGCCAAAAGGGGAGATTCTTCTGCTTTTGCAGAGCTGGTTAGGCTGTGTACACAGAGCATGTACCGAGTGGCCTGGACGTATCTGGGCAATGATGAGGATGCTGCGGACGCCATTTCGGAAACTGTTCTGGTGTGTTACGAAAAGATTGAAACCCTGAAAAAAGACGCTTATTTTAAAACCTGGATGATACGGATCCTGATTAACCAGTGTAAGGATATTTTAAAACACAGAAGCAGGATACAGTCAAAGGCAGAAATGCAGGAATCTGCTTTTGAGGACAGCGGGTACATAGACTGTGAATGGAAAGAGGTTCTTTCCTGCCTGGATGAAAAATACCGGATCATTCTTCTTTTGTATTACACAAGAGAAATGGATACAAGAGAAATCGCGGAGCTTCTGGATATCAGCCGCAATACGGTGATTACCAGACTTGCCAGAGGCAGGAAGTTGCTGAAACGGGAGCTGGAAGGAGGAAAAATCTATGGATAACAAATTATTTGAAATTTTTTCGGGAAAAACAGAGGTGCCGGAGATCGTTACAGACAGGATAGAGGCAGCCCTTAATAAAATTCGGGAACAGCAGCCGGATTTCGGAAGAGATAAAATTGCTTCCTTCTCTCTCCAGGGCAGAAGCCGTAAACGCAGACGTGTCCTGATCTTATCCTTTGCCGCTATCCTGATTTTGGGCGTGTCTGTTTTTGCAGCAGAAAAATATCTGGGGATCACAGATTTCTGGAAGCTGAGAGGACAGGAGCTGCCGGAAAATGTGCAAAGTGATATTAACAAGGAAGTTACTTATAAGGAAACAGGAGATTCTATGATTAATTTTTCAGTGAAAGAGGTTCTGGTTCAGGGAAACAGTATTCATGTTTCTGCACGGGCAGAGGCGTTGGAACCGGGAAAATACCTTCTGATTCCACAAGATGCTATGGAAGAAGACTCTGTATATTACCTTGGTAAGGAAGGGGACATGACGATTGGTCAGTATTTAGAGAAGCATAATCTGGAGCCTGTCAGAATTGGGTTTGGTGTAAAGCATGGAGGGGAGAATACAATTTTTACAAATTCTATGGATTTCGTTCTTACAGAGGATGACTGCATGGAAATCTATGTTTCTGCAGAAAGAGAATCCACAGAAAGTGAATTTCCCGAGGAGATCATCTGCATGGGAACTGCGTACTTGGAAGACGCCAAAAGCGCGGCAGATGTAATGAAAACAGAGCTTCATGTAACTCTTCCGGAAGAATCAGCACAGGAAACAGATGCTTCTGAAACTCTTCAGATGTATCAGGAATGAGAATAGGGAAGTCTTTTCTTTTTTACAAAGATTTTACGCAGGCAGGATTTTGGTTTTAACTTTCCCTGCCTATAATGACACTTGTCAATGAGAAATACAAAACATTATTTATAAAAAAGAGGAGACTTATCATGAAGAAAAAAATCGTAGGAATTTTAGCAGCAGCAGTAATCGGAACAACAGCATTTGCAACTGTAGCAAGTGCGGCAAGCGGAACGATCAATGTAATTTCCCGTGAGGATGGTTCCGGAACAAGAGGCGCTTTTATTGAGCTGTTCGGCATCCAGGAAGAAAAAGACGGCGAAAAAATTGATATGACAACAGTTGATGCCAGCATCACGAACAGCACTTCCGTTATGATGACAACTGTAGCAGGCGATGAGAATGCAATCGGATATATTTCTCTTGGATCTCTTAACGATACTGTAAAGGCTGTAAAAATCGACGGAGCTGAGGCAACTGCTGAGAACGTTGCAAATGATACATATAAAGTTTCCCGTCCGTTTAACATTGTAACAGGCGAGAAAGTAAGCGAGGCAGCACAGGATTTTGTGAACTATATTATGAGCGAAGAAGGTCAGCAGATCGTTGAGGACAACGGTTATATCAAAGCTGATGCAGAAGCAAAACCTTATGAGGCAGCAGATGTGGAAGGTAAGGTTGTTGTAGCTGGTTCCTCCTCCATCTCTCCTGTAATGGAAAAACTGAAAGAGGCTTATGAAGCAGTGAACAAAAACGTTACAGTAGAGGTTCAGCAGAGCGATTCCACAACAGGAGTTACATCTGCAGCAGAAGGCATCTGTGATATCGGAATGGCTTCCCGTGAACTGAAAGATGAGGAAACAGAGATGAATCTTACAGCTACTGTAATTGCAAAAGACGGTATTGCGGTAGTCGTAAATAATGAAAATGAGGTTGAGGATCTGACAAGCGATCAGGTAAAAGCAATCTTCACAGGCGAGACAACAGAATGGGAAGATCTGGCAGAGTAATAAAACCTGCATAACATGACAGAACGCAGAGGAGCCCGGAAATCCGGGCTTCCGTTCTGCAGTCAGGAAGTTAGAGAGGAAGAAATCATTTTATGAATAAAATCAAAGAACGGGGAATGAAAATTGTATTTATGGTTGCTGCCTGCGCTTCTGTACTGGCAGTATTCCTGATCTGTCTTTTTCTTTTTGCCAGCGGAATTCCGGCAATTGGAAAAATAGGTCCTCTGGAATTTCTTTTTGGAACAGAATGGCGGCCATCCAACGATCTGTATGGAATTTTTCCAATGATCGTGGCAAGTATCTATGTAACCGGGGGAGCAATTCTGGTAGGAGTTCCCGTAGCTCTGCTTACGTCTGTATTTATGGCCCGTTACTGTCCGAAAAAAATCTACAGACCGTTAAAATCAGGTATTGAACTGATGGCAGGAGTTCCTTCTATTGTATATGGATTTTTCGGTCTGGTGGTCATGGTGCCAATGATCCGGGAAACCTTTGGAGGAACAGGAACAAGCTGGCTGGCAGCGTCCCTGCTTCTTGGAATTATGATTCTTCCAACCATTATCGGACCTACAGAATCAGCGCTCCGCAGTGTTCCGGAAAGCTATTATGAAGGCTCTCTGGCTCTTGGAGCAACGAAGGAACGCAGTATTTTCCGCGTAATGCTTCCGGCGGCAAAATCCGGTATTCTTGCAGCTGTGGTTCTTGGAATCGGACGTGCCATTGGCGAGACCATGGCGGTTATTATGGTAGCAGGAAACCAGGCGAGAATGCCCCAGGGAATTCTTAAGGGACTGCGTACTATGACTGCAAATATTGTTACTGAAATGGGATATGCGACAGGTATGCACAGAGAGGCGCTTATCGCTACAGGTGTGGTGTTGTTCGTCTTTATCCTGATCATTAACTTAAGTCTTTCATTACTGAACAGGAGGGCGGAAAATGCAAACTAATGTTGCGGCTTTGAATTCACAGGTCAATTCAAAAAAGAGAAACAGCTCTTCCCTTACAGATCAGCTTCGTTCCTATCTGCGCCATCCGGGCTCCGGTATTCTTGCTCTTCTGACAGGACTGGCTGCAGTACTGACCTTTGCGGTACTGATCTTTCTGGTAGGGTATATTCTGATAAAAGGTATTCCTTATCTGACACCTGAGCTTTTCAGCTTTGAGTATAATTCTGAGAATGTATCGCTGATGCCTTCTCTTATCAATACCTTTATTATGACTGTTCTGACACTTGTAATTGCGGCTCCCATAGGCATTTTTGCCGCTATCTATCTGGTGGAATATGCTCAGAAGGGCAACCGTCTGGTAAAGGTGATCCGTATTACAGCAGAGACACTTTCCGGTATTCCTTCTATTGTATTCGGACTTTTCGGTATGCTGTTTTTTGTGACGGCGCTTCAGTGGGGAATGTCTCTTATGGCAGGTATTTGTACCCTGGTGATCATGGTTCTTCCCCTTATTATGAGAACTTCTGAGGAGGCTTTGAAGGCAGTTCCGGATTCTTACAGAGAGGCCAGCTTCGGACTGGGAGCAGGAAAGCTGCGCACGATTTTTACCATTGTGCTTCCTTCAGCGGTTCCGGGGATTCTGGCAGGAATTATTCTTGCAATCGGACGTATTATCGGTGAAACAGCAGCCCTTCTTTATACTTCAGGAACAGTTGCCCAGGTTCCCGATCTGATGGGATCCGGACGTACACTGGCTCTTCACATGTATGTGCTTTCCAGTGAAGGTCTCCATATGAATCAGGCATCTGCCACAGCGGTTGTAATTCTTGTTTTTGTACTGGTTATTAACTGGCTGTCAGGAAAAGCAGCAAAACGAATTGCGAAAGGATAAGGATACATGAGTAATAATACAAAGCTTTCTATTGAAAATATGAATCTTCATTACGGCAGTTTCCATGCCTTAAAAGACATTAATATGCATATTCCGGAAAAGGAGATCACTGCTTTTATCGGGCCCAGCGGATGCGGAAAATCAACTCTTCTTAAATCCCTGAACAGAATGAATGACCTTGTTGAGGGCTGTGTGATCACAGGAAAGGTGGAGCTTGACGGAGAAGATATTTACGGGGATATGGACGTGAATCTTCTGAGAAAAAGAGTGGGAATGGTATTTCAGAAGCCCAATCCATTTCCAATGAGTATCTATGACAACATTGCCTATGGCCCCAGAACCCACGGCATCCGTTCCAAGGCAAAGCTTGACGATATTGTGGAAAAATCTCTTCGGGATGCTGCAATCTGGGATGAGGTAAAGGACCGGTTAAAAAAGAGCGCTCTGGGAATGTCCGGAGGCCAGCAGCAGAGGCTCTGTATTGCAAGGGCTCTGGCAGTGCAGCCGGAGGTTCTTCTTATGGATGAGCCTACCTCTGCCCTTGATCCTATTTCCACCTCAAAGATCGAGGAGCTTGCAATGGAGCTGAAAAAGGACTATACCATTGTTATGGTAACTCATAATATGCAGCAGGCGACACGTATTTCTGACAAAACCGCTTTCTTCCTTCTGGGAGAAGTGATAGAATTTAATGATACAGATACTTTATTCTCCATGCCTGCGGATAAAAGAACGGAAGATTATATTACAGGGAGGTTTGGCTGATATGGCAACACGTTTTGAAAGACAGCTTGAAGAGCTTCATGTACAGATCATTACCATGGGAAGTCTCTGCGAAAAGGTAATTGCTCTTTCTGCAAAGGCGATCCAGGGCGAGGACTGCGCCGGAGAGGTTTTTGAAACAGACAGAGAAATCGACGGACTGGAGCGGGAGATCGAGGCCATCTGCATGCGGCTTCTTCTTCATCAGCAGCCGGTGGCAAGAGATCTTCGTGAGATTTCCGCGGCTCTGAAAATGATCTCTGATATGGAACGCATCGGAGACCAGGCGGCAGATATCGCAGACCTTTCCAAGTTTATTGACCGAAGCGTTGTGGAGATTCCGGATGAAATTGCCAGAATGGCAGAAAAAACCGTTCATATGGTAACAGAAAGCATTGATGCGTTTGTGAAAGCGGATCTGGCGCTTTGCCGTAAGGTTATTGATGATGACGATCTTGTAGACGAGCTGTTTAATCAGACAAAAAACAAGCTGGCTGATCTGATCTACAAAAATATGGATGCCAAAGCAGGTCTGGATCTTCTGATGACTGCAAAGTACATGGAGCGGATCGGAGACCATGCGGTGAACATTGCGGAATGGGTGGAGTATTCTATTACAGGCATTCACAGAAACAATGAGCACCAAATGGGAGGAAATAAGAATTGACAAAGAAGATTTTTAAGTCTACAGTTCTTGCTTCAGCAGCAGTTCTGATACTGGGGGTTGCCTTTGTTATGGGAATTCTTTATCAGTATTTCGGAAAGCAGCTGAACAGTGAGCTGGAAAAGGAAGCCAGATATCTGGCTTACGGAGTAGAGAAGCAGGGGCAGGAGTATCTGGAGCAGATCAAATACGGTGATTCCAGAATTACTTATATAGATGAGAATGGAAATGTCCTGTATGACAATACAGCAGATGAAAACAAAATGGAGAACCATAAGAATCGTGAAGAGTTTCAGGAGGCGCTGAGCAAGGGCAAAGGCGAGGCGGTACGTATGTCTGACACTCTTTCAGAAAAGACAGTCTACTCTGCAATAAGGCTTTCCGATAATTCTGTCCTTCGTGTATCCAGTACACAGTATTCTGTATTTGCTCTGATTCTGCAGCTTGTACAGCCGGTACTCTGTATTATTTTTGTAATGCTGATCATAGCAGGAGTGATCGCGTCAAAGGTTGCTTCAAAGATCGTGGAACCCATCAATGAACTGGACCTGGAAAAGCCCGGAGAAAATGAAATTTATGAAGAGGTGGCTCCTCTTCTGGGAAAAATAAACCGGCAGAACCGCCAGATACAGAAACAGCTGGAGGAAGCAAGGAGAAATCAGGAGGAGTTTTCTATTATTACAGAAAACATGCAGGAAGGTCTTCTGGTGATCGATCCTTATACTATGATACTTTCCGGTAATTCAAGCGCCTGGAGGATTTTTCAGGTAAATGAACCCGGCATAGGCCAAAGCGTATACTCTCTTGACAGAGATGAGGATTTCAGAAAGGTGATAGAACATGTTCTGGAGGGAAAACACGGAAACGCTCTTCTTCGTCTGGATAATGAATTTGTGCAGCTGATCGCAAATCCGGTTACAAGAGACGGAAAAATCGTAGGCGCAGTGCTGCTTCTGATGAATGAAACAGAAAAAATCCAGCGGGAAAACCTCAGAAGGGAGTTTTCTGCCAATGTTTCTCATGAGCTGAAAACACCTCTGACCTCTATTTCAGGTTTTGCCGAGATTATTCAGGACGGCTTTGTGAAGGAAGAGGATGTGAAAAAGTTTGCAGGCAGGATTTACCGGGAGGCTCAGAGGCTGATTCAGCTTGTGGAGGACACCATTAAGATTTCTCAGCTTGACGAAGGAGAAAATCCTTATGAGTGGGAAAATGTGGATATCTATTCCGTTGCCCGGAATGTATGTGGAAACCTGAAAGAAATCGCGCAGAAAAAGAACGTACATCTTTACATTGACGGAGAAAGACTGATCTGCCGCACTGTGCGTCCGATTTTTGAGGAGATTCTTTATAATCTCTGCGATAATGGAATCAAGTACAATAAGGACAATGGCACAGTGACCATTCATCTGAAAGATCTTGGCAATGCCATTCAGATTTCTGTGGAGGATAATGGAATCGGAATCCCGAGAGAGGACAGAAACCGGGTGTTTGAGAGGTTCTACCGGGTGGATAAAAGTCATTCCAAGGAGATCGGAGGAACCGGCCTGGGACTTTCTATTGTAAAGCACGGAGTTGCCTTCCTGGGAGGAACACTGAAGCTGACAAGCGAAGTGGATTCAGGAACTGAGATTACAGTGACCCTGCCGAAACAGGCATAATCATACCCTGCAGGACAGGATGGATTTCCGGGAAAAGGAACTGTCGGAGGACTGCAGTGAAAGTAAAAAGAGTACGGACATCATACCAGATGATGTCCGTACTCTTTTTGTGGTGCGCCTGGCGGCGCACGTTTCTAACGGGTGAAAGTCCCGAATCCGCCCG
>ERZ791922.461-NODE-461-length-25999-cov-7.950470_pt1 | contig 25999 bp, 11 predicted proteins | sample MGYA00510134_ERZ791922 | MGnify/ENA primary metagenome ERZ791922 (study PRJEB30046, sample SAMN00792101) | human gut metagenome | study: EMG produced TPA metagenomics assembly of the A metagenome-wide association study of gut microbiota in type 2...
TCTACGAACGTACGGAAAAAGATATGAAAGACCGTCTTGATTCCTACAAGGAATTAGCTAAGCGGTAATACACAGCAGCATATACGCTCCCGGCATGCAGCTCTGATACGTCAGAGCTGCATGTTTTTTGCATAAAACACCCTGCTGTTTTCTTGAAATGTTCTTGACAATTCACAAAATTTGATTCTAGAATATATAGAGCATCATACTATGAGTACGGGAAAGGATATCCATGACAGTCAAACACATTACAAAACGACAGTTGCAGACGGAAGCGAACCGCCAGTATATTATGAACGTAGCCCAGGACCTGTTTTCCCATAATGGCTATGAAAAGACATCTATGAAAGAAATCAGTACGGCAGCAAAGCTTCCTATCGGCTCCTTATATTACCATTTTAAGAATAAAGAAGATTTGCTGCTCCAGATATGCATCTCTATTGCCCGGACCCCTATGCCCAATCTGTCGCAGGATGTGGTGCAAAAGGCCAGAAAACCGTATCAGCACCTGTTCAAGGAAATCGATATGTATGGGGATCTGTGGGCCAATGCCGGTGAAGCTTTCGCCTATAACGTGTACCGGACATTCGAATATATCTATGATACGGAACACAGTTATTTGTCCATAGACTTTTATAATAACATGCTCAATTTCATCAAAGTGGCCCAGAGCATCGGTACCTTCGACAATACGATTTCTGCAGAAGAAGCGACGGAGTATTTGTTCATGATTATCCGTACCCTGATTTATGAATGGTCCCAGACGCGGCAACATCATGAAGATATCTGGCTTTGCGGCAAATATCTGCCACGGATTTTAAAAACATTCGTCAAAGAGTAAAACGCCCGGCCGGGCGTTTTTCTGATAAAAGGAGCGTTTATGCTATGAAACCTTTTGTACATCTTCATGTGCATACCCAGTACAGCCTCTTTGATGGGATGTGCCGCATTCCGGAAATGGTATCCCGGGCCAAGGAACTGGGAATGCCGGCAGTGGCGATTACCGATCATGGTAATATGTACGGCGTCATCCACCTCTATAAAGAGGCACAGGCGCAGGGAATAAAGCCCATCCTGGGGTGTGAAGTCTACATGACACGGGGCAGCCGCATGGATCATCCGGCTAAGGAACGTCTTTGCCATCTGATCCTGCTGGCAAAAAATAATGAAGGCTATCATAATCTGATTAAAATTGTTTCCAAAGGATTTATTGATGGGGAAAACAACTATCACCGTCCCCGCGTTGACTACGATCTCCTGAAAACCTATCACACCGGGCTCATCGCTCTCAGTGCGTGCATTGAAGGGCAGATCCAGCAGGATCTCATCAATCGCAATGAAGCAGGAGCACGGCGTGCGCTGGAAGAACTGGTATCGATATTCGGGAAAGAGGACTTCTATCTGGAAGTGCAGAACCACGGACTGCCGGAAGAAAAACTGGTGCGCCATATTTTTAAAGACTGGGCCCGGGAATACGGTCTGAAATTAGTGGCCACGAACGACTATCATTATATTTATAAAACGGACGCCCCGGCACAGGAGGTCAAACTCTGTATTTCTACAGGCTCTACATTGGATGATCCTAACCATTTCCGCTTTTCCAATGATGAATTTTATATGAAAGACGGCGACGAAATGGCGGCTTTGTTTGCCGACATGCCGGAAGCCCTCGATACGACACTGGAAATTGCCGATAAATGTAATGTGACGATTTCCTTTGATGAACGGCATTTGCCTAAATTTCCTGTACCGGACGGCGAAACAGATACGTCATATCTGCGCAAACTTTGTGAAGAAGCGCTTCCCAGACGATATCATCCCGTGACCGGAGAGGTGCGGAAACGGCTCGATTATGAACTGGGTGTCATTGAAACTATGGGATTCCCCTCGTATTTCCTAATCGTCTGGGACTATGTCAAATTCGCCAGAGACCATGACATTCCCGTCGGTCCCGGCCGTGGTTCTGCCGCCGGTTCCGTTGTAGCCTATCTGCTGGGGATTACTGGGCTGGATCCGCTCAAATACCATCTTCTTTTCGAACGATTCCTCAATCCGGAACGGGTCACCATGCCGGATATTGATATGGACTTCTGCTACGAAAACCGCAGCAAGGTCATCGATTACGTCACGCAGAAATATGGGCAGGATCATGTAGCCCAGATTATCACTTTTGGTACCCTGGCTGCCCGTGCGGTCCTGCGCGATGTGGGGCGGGTCATGGACATGCCTCTCAGTGAAGTGAACCGCATCGTCAAAATGGTGCCGGCCGAGCTGGGCATTACTCTCGATAAAGCCCTCGATGAAAGCAAGGAATTCCGCGGTGAATACGAAAAAGACGAACAGGTGCATCAGCTCGTTACCTACGGGAAAACCCTCGAAGGTCTGCCACGCCACTCGTCTACCCACGCAGCAGGGGTGGTCATTTCGGCCGCTCCTGTCGATGACTATGTGCCGGTCCAGTTTTCCAAAGAACATTATCTGACGACCCAGTATGATAAAGACCTCGTAGAAGAACTGGGCCTGCTGAAAATGGACTTTCTCGGACTGCGTACACTGACCGTCATCGGGGATACGATCAAGCTCATCAAGGCCAACCGCGGCATCGACCTCGATATCAATGCCATTCCTCTCGATGATCCGGAAACGGGGAAACTGCTCACGGAAGGTGATACGGCCGGCGTATTCCAGATGGAATCGGAGGGTATAACCAACCTGGTCAAGGAACTGGCACCGACTCATTTCGAAGATATGATCCCCACGGTGGCCCTGTACCGGCCGGGGCCTCTGGGAAGCGGCATGGTAACGGATTTTATCAAGCGAAGCCATGGTGAAACAAAGGTAACCTATCTCCACCCGCTGCTGGAACCCATCCTGAAAGATACGTACGGTGTCATCCTCTATCAGGAACAGGTCATGCAGATTGCTTCGGCTATGGGTGGCTTTACGTTGGGGCAGGCCGACCTGTTGCGCCGCGCCATGGGCAAGAAAAAGGAAAAAATCCTGGTGGCACAGCGTAAGAATTTCCTGGCTGGCACACAGAAAAATCATATTCCTGATGATATAGCCAATAAAGTATTCGACCTCATGGTTTACTTTGCCGGTTATGGGTTCAACAAGTCCCATTCCGCAGCCTATGCCTATATTGCCTGGCAGACGGCTTATCTGAAAGCCCATTTCCGTCCGGAATTTATGGCGGCCACCATGACCAGTGTCATCAATGATATCAGCAAAATCAGTTATTATATCCAGGAATGCAAGCGCCATGGCGTGCCTGTTTTGTCTCCTGATGTCAATGCCAGTGTCTATATGTTTTCTGTACAGGGAGAGAGCATCCGTTTTGGCCTGTCCGGCGTCAAGAGCGTAGGGCAGAACGCCATCACGGAAATTGTGAATAAACGGAAACAGGACGGACCTTATCAGTCGCTGGAAGATTTTTGCAGCCGCGTTGATTTTCATCTGGTCAATAAACGGGCCATGGAAAGTCTCATTAAATGCGGGGCTATGGACTCGTTTGGCAAACACCGGTCCCAGCTCATGTCGGTTCTCGACCAGGCCATGGCACTGGGGTCTCTGTATCAGAAAGAACGCGATTCAGGACAGATGGGCCTCTTTGACATGGAAGAGGAAAAACAGGTATCATCACTGACCTATCCTGCCGTTCCGGAATATCCGATTGAAATGCGGCTGGCTATGGAAAAAGAGTATGACGGCTTTTATTTTTCCGGGCATCCCCTCGATGCGTTCCATGATGTCATGGACAGGTTGACGCCATTGTCGGCACTATATGGAGAACATAAAGAGCAGTACGATGGACGGGTCATGGAAGTAGGCGGACTGATCACGGCCCGGCGTCAGGTCCTCACCAAGCACAAGGACACGATGGCGATTCTGACACTGGAAGATTATACCCACACGATCAGCATCGTCGTATTTCCCAAGTCGTACGGGCGCTATGGAAGCCTCACTGCCACCGATCTGGCTGTCCGTATCACCGGGCGGGCCGATATCAACGACGAAAACACCCAGATTGTGGCAGAACGTATCGCGCCACTGGGAGAAGAAAAAGCAGAGGCTCCCATTGCCAGTACCCATGCAGCCATCCATACAGGAGCTATGTGGCAGCCCGGAGGAGGAACGAAATTGTTCATTAAAATCCCGGCCCACCTGGAACGGACGGATCTGAGCTCGACCATTGCAGGGGTCCTGAAAAAATATCCGGGAACGGTCAAGGTCTATTTTCACCTCATGGGAAGCCGCAAGACGATACTGACCAACGAACAGTACTGGATTACGCCGGATGAAGACCTCCATCGCGAACTCCAGGCCCTGCTGGAACCGGGGTCTCTGGTGTTGAAGTAAAGAGGAGATGGTGGATTCACCCCTTGACAAACAGGACACAACCTATTAAAATGTCGGATATATGGAAAAGCAATGAACAAGACGGTCTGCAGATACTTCTTGGCAGCGAACCGGGGACAGTGTGAGCCCGGGAAAGAGAGTCTGCAGGCGGATCACTTGGGAGCTGCAGCCGCGTTCCGGCTGACGGGTAGCGTCGTTATACTGCTATGAGAGTGGCTGCACAGCAGTCAATAGGGTGGTACCACGGTGATTACGTCTTCGTCCCTTTGGGATGGAGACGTTATTTTTTTACTTTTGAAGGAGGAAATACAATGGATTACGGTAAAACGCTTCATTTACCAGAAACCGACTTTCCCATGCGCGGCAATCTGCCGAAACGCGAACCAGATATGATCAAATTCTGGCAGGAAAACAAAATCTATGAAAAACGCTTGAAGAAGAGACAGGGCTGCAAGAAATTCATTTTGCACGATGGCCCTCCGTACGCCAATGGCAAACTCCATATCGGCCATGCGTTAAATAAATGCCTGAAAGACTTCATCCTGAAATACAAGACCCAGACCGGTCATTATACCAAATATATCCCTGGCTGGGATACGCACGGCCTGCCTATCGAACATGCCGTCATCAAAGATACGGGTCTCAACCGTCATGAAATCGCACCGCTTGACCTGCGGGCCAAATGTCGTGAATACGCTCTCCAGAACGTCGATATGCAGCGCAAGGATTTCATCCGTTTTGGCGTCCTCGGCGACTGGGAACATCCCTACCTGACATTGCAGAAGCCGGTCGAAGTCGCACAGATCGGGGTATTTGGAGAAATGGCCAAGAAAGGCTATATCTACAAAGGCCTGAAGACCGTATACTGGTGCCCTCATTGTGAAACGGCACTGGCTGAAGCCGAAATCGAATATAAAGACGATAAATCGTTCTCTATTTACGTAAAATTCAAATCGGTAGATCTCAACTGCCATATGCCGAAAGGTGCCGATCCGGAAAAGGTATTTGCCCTCATCTGGACGACGACACCCTGGACCATTCCCTGCAACGTGGCTATCAGTGCCAACGAAGAATTTGACTATGTCTGGGTCCGGGTAGGTGATGAATATCTGCTCATGGCCAAAGATCTGGTTGAACCGACCATGAAGGCCGGCAAAGTAGAAGATTACGAAGTACTGCCGGATGTCATGAAAGGCAAACAGCTCGAAGGCCTCGTATTCCAGCATCCTCTTTATGCGGACCGTAAAGTGCCTGTTATCCTGGGCGACCATGTCACTCTGGAAGCCGGTACGGGCCTCGTCCACACGGCTCCGGACCATGGCGAAGATGACTTCAATGTCTGCATGAAATATGCTGCCTGGGGTTTGAAACCGCTGGGCACAGTAGATGGAACCGGCCGTTACACCGATAAGGTTCCCGGATTTGAAGGCCAGTTCGTATTTGATTCCAACGTGCCGGTCATCAAAAAACTGGCAGAAATCAATGCCCTGTTTGCCAAGAGCACGTTCCGTCATCAGTATCCGCACTGCTGGCGCTGCAAACAGCCGATTATTTATCGTGCAACAGAACAGTGGTTTGCTTCTGTCGATGGATTCCGTCAGGAAGCGCTCGATGCTATCGACAAAGTGCGCTGGATTCCGTCCTGGGGCCATGACCGTATTTACAATATGATCCGCGACCGCGGTGACTGGTGCATTTCCCGGCAGCGTGTCTGGGGCGTGCCCATTCCTATCTTCTACTGCAAGAACTGTGGCGAACACATCATCAACGACGAAACAATTTCTCATCTGCAGAAGATGTTTGCTGAAGAAGGCTCCAACACATGGTGGATGCATGACGTCAAAGAACTCCTGCCCGAAGGCTATAAGTGCCCGCACTGCGGCGGTACGGAATTCCGCAAAGAAGAAGACACCATGGATGTCTGGTTTGATTCTGGCTGCACTCATCAGGGTGTCATGAAAAATGACCCCGATTCGGGATATCCTGTCGATATGTACCTCGAAGGATCCGACCAGCACCGCGGCTGGTTCAACAGCTCTCTTCTGACTTCCGTTGCTATCAACGGCATCGCTCCTTACCGTCAGGTCCTGACCCATGGCTTTACTGTCGATGGTGAAGGCCGCAAGATGAGTAAATCCGTCGGCAATACGGTCGCTCCGCAGGAAGTTATCGAAAAATACGGTGCCGATGTCATGCGTCTCTGGGTTGCATCAGCTGACTATCAGGGTGATATCCGCCTCTCGCCGAAAATCCTGAAACAGCTTTCCGACGTATATCGTAAGATCCGCAATACCTTCCGCTATCTCCTGGGCAACCTGGCCGATTACAATCCGGCAACGGATGCTGTCGCTTATGAAGACATGTCCGAACTGGATAAATGGGCACTCCTGCGCATGGAACAGGTATTGGAAACGGTAACCGATGCTTATGAAAATTACCAGTTCCACGTCATGTATCATGCTATTCACAATTTCTGCACCGTCGATCTGAGTGCTATCTACCTGGATATCATCAAAGACCGTCTTTACACGGAAAAAGCCGATGCCAAGATCCGCCGCAGCGCCCAGACGGCCATGTATCAGATTCTCGATACACTGGTCAAAATCCTCGCTCCTGTCCTGTCCTTTACAACCGAAGAAGTATGGCAGAACATGCCCGCTGTAGAAGGAAAAGAAGAAAGCGTACTGCTTACGGACTGGCCGGAAAAACATCCGGAATATCTCAATGCCGATATGGAAAAACGGTGGAATACGCTCTTGTCGTACCGCAGTGATTTCATGCGTGCTCTGGAAGTTGCCCGTAAAGATCATAAAATCGGCCATCCTCTCGACGCAGCCGTTACGATTTATGCCGATGGAGAAGACTATGATTTCCTCAGCCAGTGGCAGAAACGCCTGGCGACACTGCTTATCGTCAGTGAAGTCACTCTCGTAAAAGGAGATGCCCCGGCTGATGCTATGGCTGGTGAACACCATGCAGACACGAAGGTTGTCGTAGAACCGTCGTCCCATGAAAAATGCGAACGCTGCTGGAAACATGATGCCAGTGTCGGTTCCGACCCGGACCATCCGACATTATGTGCCCGCTGCGCTGCTGTATTGAAAAAATAATATCCTGCCGGAATTACCGGCAACAAAAGGGCTTATCGCACGACGATAAGCCCTTTTAATTTTTTAGCGGCCACAGGTTCTGTCTGGCACTTATGTGGAGATAATATAGTGTACCCATGACTGAAAGTTTAGAATTACGCAATGAGAATAACAATTTTATATAACATATATAGATACGAGTGTTGACATAGATGCAAGTGAGTAGTATGCTACATACAAGCGAAGACGATAAGGAGGTGATTCATATGGTGATAACCAAGATTTCCATCAAAGAGCAGGTGTATGAATATCTGAAATCAGCTATTGTCCGGGGAACTCTCGCTCCACATACGATTTATTCTGAACAGATGATCGCTGACGAATTGCAGGTATCGCGGACCCCCGTACGGGAAGCGATACAACTCCTGAAGCATGAAAACCTGGTCGAAATTTATAGCAACCGCGGTTTTGGTGTCAAAGCTATCTCATCAGAAGATATAGACGAAATCATCGAGGCCCGTCTGGCTATCGAGGAATTCGGCATACGCAGGCTGGTACGGGACTGCCGCTCAGAAAAAGGGCAGACGGCATTAGATCAACTGGCTTTGTGTATCGAAAAGACGAAGAAAGCTGCGAAATCACATCATCAATATGAATTTTCCGAATCGGACGTAGCGTTTCACAGGCTGCTGGTCGCCTTTACAGAAAATCCGTATCTGATGCAGGTTTCTGATATGATCCATACGAAGCAGGAACAGGCAACTGTCCATTCTCTCCATGATACAGACCGTATGGCAAAGGCAATCAGGGAGCATGAATGTATTTTGACGTTTCTGCGTGCCGGTGATGAAACAGGGGCAGTCAGAGCCTTTGAAGAGCATATGCAGGTTACCAGCGAAATCCTGCACACAGCTGAAACCGTAGCAGACAATTAAAATTTTATTATATTGCTGGTCAAGGAGGTCATTACTATGTTAAAAGTAGGGTTTGTAGGTCTGGGTATTATGGGTAAACCGATGGTCATGAATATGCTGAAAGCCGGCATTGATGTCACCGTATCCGATTTGAAACAGGAACTGGTCGATGAAGTCGTTGCGGCCGGCGGTAAATCGGCAGCGTCGGTCAAAGAACTGGCTAAAGGCAAAGATGCCGTATTTACTATTCTGCCGACAGCAGCTATCGTACAGGACGTACTCACGAAAGAAGACGGCATCCTGGCCGGCGTCGATGCAGGTACAGTCGTCGTCGATTGCAGCTCCGTTTCTCCTATCGAATCCAAACAATGCCGTGATCTGGCGGCTGCCAAAAACTGCCCCTTCCTCGATGCTCCTGTCAGCGGCGGCGAAGAAGGCGCTATTAATGGTACCCTGGCATTCATGATCGGTGGCGATGAAAAAGCTGCTGAAAAAATCAAAGATGCTTTCGAAGCCATGGGTTCCAGCTGGATCGTCGTCGGCCCGACCGGCAGTGGTTCTGTCACGAAACTGGCCAATCAGATTATGGTAAATGTCAATATCTGTGCCGTTGCCGAAGCACTGGTACTGGCCCAGAAAGCCGGCGCAGATCCAAAGAAAGTATTTGAAGCCGTCCGCTGCGGCCTGGCTGGCAGCACCGTTCTGGAAACGAAAGCACCGAAGATGTTCAACCGCGATTTTAAAGCCGGCGGCACCATCAAGGTCAACCTGAAGGATATCACGAATGTCATGAATACAGCCCGCGATTTGCAGGTACCACTGTTCCTGTCCGGAATCGTACAGCAGATCCAGCTCAGCCTTAAACAGTCTGGTCATATTATGGATGACCATGCCGGCTACGTTCAGTTCTACGAACAGATTTCCGGTGTCACTGTCAAAACGGAAGAAAAATAAGGAGTGCAGAAGAGGAGATTATCATGGCGAAAGTATTAAAAGAAGAATTATTCAATACCCTTCCGGCTGTACAGGTGAATGAAGAAGAAATCACGAAAGAACTGCTGAAAGAATTACAGGAATTCCATAAAAAAATCGTCGTCCTCGACGATGATCCCACAGGAACCCAGACAGTACACGACATATCTGTATACACGGAATGGACGGAAGATGCCCTGACCCAGGGCTTTGACGAAGCCAATTCAGAATTTTATGTATTGACTAACTCCCGGGCTTTCTCACGCCAGCATACAACGGAAGTACATCAGACGATAGCACAACGGGTATCGGCTATTGCCAAAAAGACCGGCAAAGATTTCATCGTTATCAGCCGTAGTGATTCCACGCTGCGCGGCCACTATCCACTGGAAACGCAGGTCCTCAAAGATACACTGGAAGCGAATGGCGCTCCTGTCATCGACGGGGAAGTCCTGATGCCATTCTTTAAAGAAGGCGGCCGCTTTACGATTGGAAACGTTCATTACGTACAGGAAGGGGACTATCTGGTACCGGCCAATGAAACGGAATTTGCCCAGGACAGCACCTTTGGATATACGGCGGCGACTATGCCCGAATATATCGAAGAAAAAACGGGCGGTGCGTATAAGGCTGACAGTGTTACCTGCATTGCCCTGGAAGATCTGCGGGCCGGTAATATAGATAAAGTGGCAGCCCAGCTGGAAGCGGTCCATGATTTCAACAAAGTCATCGTCAATTGCACCGATTACATTGATGTCAAAGTATTTGCCCTGGCATTGCTCAAGGCAATGAAAGCGGGACGTCATTTCATGTTCCGTTCCGCAGCGGCTCTGACCAAAGTACTGGGTGGCGTATCGGATAAACCTCTGCTGACGAAAGAAGAATTGGTCGTAGCCGGCAACACGAATGGCGGCCTCATCATCATCGGCTCCCATGTCAAGAAGACGACCCAGCAGTTGGAAAAATTGAAAGAACTGGATAATATTGATTTTATCGAATTCAATCATCTCATGGTCCTGGAAAGTGATGAAAAACTGGAAGCAGAAATCCAGCGCGTCATCGATAAGACAGAAGCGAACCTGAAAAAAGGCATTACGACCGCCGTTATGACAGGGCGCAAGCTGTTGAAAATGGATACGAAAGAAGAATCTCTCCGCGTGTCTGTCAAGATTTCCGATGCACTGGTCAGCATTGTGACACGCTTGTCTGTCCAGCCGAAATTCATCATTGCCAAAGGCGGTATTACGTCCAGCGATGTGGCGACTAAAGGCCTGTCTATCAAGAAAGCACTGGTTCTCGGTCAGGTGGCTCCTGGCATTCCTGCGTGGAAAGCCGGAAGCGAAAGCAAATTCCCTGGCATGAGCTATGTCGTATTTCCGGGCAATGTCGGGGCTGTGACGACTCTGCGTGATGTCGTGGCCATGATGAATGCCTGAGATAGGAGTCATCTATGCTTATTAATCTCCGGGACATGCTGCATTATGCAGAAGAAAAAAATATAGCTGTCCCTTCCTTCAATGTCTATAATGTGGAATCTGTCCAGGCCGTCTGGCAGGCGGCGACGAAAAAAGATTCACCTGTCATCATTGCGTTTGGTGAGTCCTATGATAGTCATATGCCGATTGAATCGGCGGCGGCTTTGATATTGTCTTATGTCCGCGATGCACAATTGCCAGTGGTACTTCATCTGGACCATTGCCGGAGTCAGCGGAATATCCTGCGCGCTTTGCGGGCTGGTTTTACCTCTGTCATGTTCGACGGATCAGCAAAGCCGCTGGCTGACAATATTGAAGATACGAAGGCTATTGTACGTATGGCACATGATCTCCATGTCAGCGTCGAAGGCGAATTAGGCTATATGAATGAAGAAGATGGTACAGGCAGCGTTCACCCTGGTACAGGATACACGACCGTCGCTGCGGCCCGCCAGTATGCTGAGGAAAGCGGTGTCGATGCCCTGGCCATAGCCATCGGAAATGCCCACGGTATTTATAAGGGTACGCCCAGTCTGGATCTGGACCGCCTCGATGATATCCGGCAGGCTGTCACGGTCCCACTGGTCCTCCATGGCAGTTCGGGAATTCCTGTAGCGTTGCTGCAGGAAGCTATCCGCCGGGGAATCCGCAAAATCAATGTAAATACGGAAGTATCGACGACGGGAATTCAGGCTGCACGGGATTTCCTCGCTACTCATATGGATCCCAATACACGATTCGAAAAAATGACAAAAGCTGCCGAAACGGCGATGAGTCAGGTCGTACAGACGTATATTGATATTTGTGCATTGAAAAAATAATCATAGTACACGAAAAAGGCGCTGTCTTCATTGGAACAGCGCCTTTTCGTGTACTATGAAATCTTCCGTTTCATTTACTCAATATGGTATTCGAGATATAGTTTTTTCCGTACCTCTTCATTTTCAATGGCTAAATCCAGATCTTGAAGGCGGCCATCGGCTTTTAATAATTTTAGTAAAGTCGTCAGCCGGCTTTCTCCCTCCCGGCGGCCTTCCTGACGCCCTTCCTGACGCCCTTCCTGGCGTTCTTCCATGCTCCATTTTTCCATTTCTCTGCACATGGCATTCACCTCCTCAGGATTATTTTTGTAACGGAAAACTTATTGTTTTTGCTAGAAATTATTTATATACAATTCAAGTATATCATAAAAATACAAAGAGAACAAATGTTTTATCTGTAGCAGGCAGAATGGCATTTCGGCTTTTAATACGTAATGTAATTATACATGCTTATATAGCATAACTCGTCACGTTTTTATATATTATGATCATAATATATATTACTGTTTGACAAGCGTATTAAATGGGTTATAATATATTTATGAAAAGAAAGAAATCATCTAGTTTATCATCTATTGTACCTATCATTTAGTATCCTAGTACTGTAGAAATTGATTCCCAGACATGCTATGTTTCTATTGTCAGAACAGGAGACAGCTCCTTTGGATTCCGCCCCCCGTTTTCAACGTATCAAACAGAAAACATCCTGAGAACCAAAGGAGAGGAAGTGTAACCATGGACGCACTGAAAAAAGCTGTACCACTGCTGACAACGGTTGTTATTATCGGACTGGCTGCTGCAGTTATTTATTTTGAATAAGCAATGGAGAACGGGCTGCCTGTAAAGACAGCCTGTTTTTGATATAGGTGTAGTAGCAGTAGCCGCACTGGCTCTGATTCTTTAATATTCACAGATACTTTCATACATCCATATAAACATAAAATGCGTCGGAGAGGGGAAGCTCCGGCGCATTTTATGTTTATATGGAAAAACCGCGGCATAGAATATATCCTGTGCCGCGGCTTTTTTTAAACTTATTTATTGCTGTCAGCGATGCATTCGTTCAGATCTGCAATCAGAGCGTCTACGTCAATGCCGTGTGCGCCGGCACCTTCGCCAATGGTTTCAAAATGAGCGGCCATGCAGCCGATGCAGCCGAGACCATAAGCCTGGAATATCTGCACGATTTGTGGATATTTCTGGACAGCTTCGATGATACCTGTGTCTTTGGTAATAACTGGCATGTGAATTCCTCCTTAAAAATTCTTTTCCGAACGTTTTGAAAGAACTCCGGACTGGATTCATTATATCATACTTTATCTCCTTTGGCAGGTGGTAAATGCAACGAAATTGCAGAAAATTCTAACTTTTTTTTAAGGATGATGAGTCATAGCAAGTAGATTTCACGACAGCATATACACATCATACAGACATTATACATAACAATTATTTATTTCTATATAATAATTTTATTAGAATACATCATTTTACGATTAAGTTAAACGTAAAACGTAAACATAAAGAGTAGAGTAAATAAACTATTTGTTTTATATAAAATAATAAAATATAGTAGCATGGTTCGTATATTTTTAGTTTTTATATAAAAATCAGAAAAGGAAGGAACATATTTCATACATTTGTCCATTTACAATAATATTTATTCGTCGATTATGATTATTATGCTATTTTAATTTTGTATTTGTATTATATTTTGTCTATAAAAGTACTAACACTATGTTATTTGACCCGGAACACAGATTAAGGTGTAAAATAGTGATGATTTTTTACAATATCATTACAAACATATTGCAAATACAAACGAGAAAAGAATTTACATCACAAAACTGTAAATAAGGTGGGAGGCTTTATGAACAAAATTTACAAAGTCATTTACAGCAAAGTACGGAATTGCTATATCGTCGTATCGGAACTGGCGAAAAGCCATGATTCAGCTCATGGTACACGCAGTCGCAGCGGATGTGCCCGCAAAGCAGCCGTTCTGGCAGCCTTTGTCCTGACGACATCGCTCCTTGCTGTCCCGGACTGGGCTCAGGCAGCGACAGCCACGAACAGTGGGAATCCGACTGCCAATCAGGCAGTGAATATTGAAAACAAGAATAATACAACCGCTCAGGGAACGGATGCCTATGCCACTTACGATTCCCAAGGTAATCTGATTATGGGTAAGGACAATGAAGTCGTTCCTATCCAGAAGGACCCCAAGACCGATAATGCCCGGGTGGACAGCAAACCGGAAAATGTGGTGCTGGGGACTCGGAACGGGGTGGGGAAATTCACCCATTCCACGGAAACCAAGAAGCCCATCAGCGGGGATGCTTCCTATGCCTATCAGAAGCTGGATACGGAATGGATTACGGTGAAGGTGTACAATCCCGATACCAATTCCTATGGTGATAAACGGGTGGAAGTCTACAAGCTGACACCGGGCCAGTACATGGATGACGAGTATAACGTCTGGGCAAAACTTCCGGAACAGAGCTATTACGATTACGACAAGGTGGCCACCTATTACAGCCAGGATGCGACCCGCCAGTCTTATTATGTCAGTGGGGCTACGGCAGTGGGCGTGGACAATGTGGCGGAAGGGGACCATTCCACGGCTATCGGTAACAAGGCCAAGGTCCTGAATTCTGTGGGCAGCTATTATGTAGATGCTTATGGCAAATTAACGAGAGATCAAGATGCTGCTTATTATTTTTTGAAAGATGGACAAATTACTACAGAACCACAATATGTGAAAAATCCAGATGGAAGTTATTATAGGGACCAGAAGGGATACTATGTAAAAACCTCTTTTTTGACTGTTCCTCGGCTCATCGACTCCACCGATGCCGTGGCTCTGGGCAGCGATGTGACGGCTGAGGGACGGTCCGCGGTAGCCATCGGGTACCAGTCCTATGCCAAGGAATACAGCGTGGCCATTGGGGAAAATAGTGTGACCGACTATATGGGCGTGGCCATTGGCATGGACAACAAGGCCAAGTACGCCAGCACGGCCATTGGCCATGACAATGATGCCAATGGGTATTATACGGCAACCATGGGGGTCAATAATACAGCTCATGGCGATTACAGCAGTGCTATTGGCTACCAGAATACGGTTGATGCAATCCAAACGGGTAGTAGCGAACGGAAAGCCTATCAAAGCCATGCTTTGGGTTCATACAATACGATTAAGGGAGATTATAATTTAGCCGCTGGCGACAACAATAGCATTGATAAAATTTCCGGCATGGCCGTAGGTGTCGGAAATAAAATTTCTATGGACCATAATCCGGGAAACAGTACTCCTATCAATTTGGACAATCAGAGCGGGGATTATAGTATAGCCGTAGGCCTCGGGAATAAGTCTGAAAAGAATGCCCTGGTCATTGGCAAATACAGCAGTGCTCTCCACGATGGCAGTATCGCTATTGGGAATTCTGTCAATTCTAATGAGAACAATAATAACGGAGCAAATGATTCCATTGCCATTGGCACAGGTTCAAAGGCCATGACCCAGGATTCTATCGCCTTTGGTCACGGGGCCACGATTGGCAACAATAATTCCCAAGGGTTAAATGGAGCCATTGCCATCGGTAAAGGCGCTGATGCAGAAAACAGTCAGAGCCTGGCCATCGGCTATGAGGCCTATACGGGAAATAATAGGGATGTAGCGACGAACAAAGATGGTAGTATTATCGCCATTGGTACGAATGCACAGGCTATGGCCGGTTACGATATTGCCATCGGGGCCAAGGCTAGTACAGCCAGCTCCAAGACAAGCAATAGCGGTGGTAGTGCTGTTGCTATCGGCTATAATGCTGTCATCAACGATGGCGCACAGCGCAGCGTGGCCATGGGGGCTAACGCTTCGGTTGCGTTGAATGTTCAGGATGCAGTGGCTTTGGGGAGTCAGTCTTATGCAGACCGGGCAGCCAATAATCAGGGCGGATATGACCCAGTCAGCAATAACAACTCCTACAATGCCGGCTCTAATCCGGTGTGGAATTCCACTCTGGCAGCCGTTTCCGTAGGTTCAACAGCACGCTGGGATGGGACGAAGAATGTCAGCCAGCAAACCCGCCAGATCACCAATGTGGCAGCCGGGAAAGAAGACACGGATGCGGTCAACGTGGCCCAGCTGAAACAAGTAGTCAATCTGGTCCACAATGGCGGCGGTGGCGGTACTGGCGGCAGCGGAGTCCATGATTACAGCGTGAAATCGGTCAACCCGGGTACAGATACCAACTATAACAATGGGGGAGCTTCCGGCGATAATGCTCTGGCTGCAGGGGTCAGTGCTTCGGCAAAAGGAGAAAATGCCGTAGCCATCGGAAATGGTGCTACTGCAGAAGGAAAAGGTGCGACAGTCATTGGTCAGTATGCCAAGGCAAAAGGAGATTATGCGACGGCTTTTGGTGGTTCCAATACGGATACTACGGGTGAAGCTGTAGGAAATACGGCTGACGGTGCTAATTCTGTTGCCTTTGGAGAACGGACCAGCGCCAGTGGCAATAATTCTACCGCTTTTGGCTGGCTGACGAATGCTACGGAAAAACGGGCTACTGCTTTTGGGGAACGTACTACCGCTTCCGGTGCTAACTCCACGGCCTTCGGCCAACTGGCCGTGGCTTCAGGACAGAACTCCACAGCCTTTGGCAATGAAGCTGTAGCTAATAACTATGGTTCCACCGCTTTCGGCAACCGTACGGAAGCCCTGGGCGAATATTCCACCGCTTTCGGCAACAGTACCGTAGCCGCCGGTATGAACACGGTGGCTTTTGGCACGGACAACGTGGCCGGTGCCGTGCTGGATAAAAACGGTGCCTATACCAACATCATCTACAAGACCGATGCTAAAGGCCGTGTGGTCAAAGATGCAAACGGCAATCCCAGCGAACTTTCCCGGGAAAAGATGGATGCCCGGGGCAACCTGGCTTATCTGGACGGCAGCGGCAATACTAAATCTGTCACCTACACCGTTTCTGGCGGAGAAACACATAGCTATGTGCTGCTCCAAGGCGAAGACGGGAATACCTATATCCGTGACTATCGCGGCAATATCCGCAGCGCCACCATTGCTGCCGACGGCACGGTGACCGTAGGGGACAAAGCCCCTACGAACGTGACCCTGAAGAAGGCCACCTCCGGTGCCAATGGCTACCATATTTTAAGCAATGCCAATGCCACCGTATGGGGCGAAAACAGCATTGCTTCCGGTGAAGCCTCTACGGCCTTTGGTATCGGTTCCACGGCCAGCGGCAAGAATTCTGTGGCTATCGGTGGCGCAACTGCCAGCTTGGACGATTCCATCGCTCTGGGCAAAGGGGCTGTGACCACCCGTGCCAAGTACAGTGCACTCACTAAAGACGAAGAAAAAGCAGCTTACGCAAAAGGTACTTCTACCGGCTCTGTGTGGGAAGCTACGGACAACGCCATTGCCGTCGGTAATGACAGCACGGTTACCCGACAGATTACTGGCGTGGCAGCTGGTTCTCTTGATACGGATGCGGTCAACGTGGCTCAGCTGAAAGCGGTTGACGCCAAACACACCACCGTTTCCGTAGGTGGCCAGAAGGCCACGGCCGATGATGCCTTGGTCAAAGGCGGCAATCTGGAACTGAAGCGGCATACCACCGACGGTCAGGCCAATTACGACGTAGCCCTGAGCAAGGATGTAATCCTGGGTGAACAGGAAGAAAACAAGGGCGGCAGTCTGGTAGTGAACAGTGTGGCTCAGTTCCGCAAGGCACCGGGTTCCCAAGAAACCTATCCGGTGAAAGAAGCCGTCAAGATTGACGGGACGACCGTCTCTGTCGTGAAGAATGATGGCACCAACGACCAGCGCCAGGTGGTCCTGGGCGTCGGTCAGGATACAGGTGGATATGTGGCTCTGTTCGATAACACCGGCAAGACCCCGACTTATATCTTCAACGCCATCAGTCCTGGTATCACCTACCTGAAGGACAGCAAGACCTATCCGGCTGACGAAGCCAATGAATTCAAACGTCTAGAATACGGGGACATCACCAACGGTTTCACCCAGTTCATCGCTACTCTGGATGACGGGTTGAAATTCAGCGGCGATCAGGGAACCACATCGGCCGTGAAGCTGAACCAGAAACTCAGTATTACCGGCGGAGAAACCGACCCGGATAATCTGGCCAATGCCAACAACATCGGCGTCGTTTCCAGACAGGATGAGAAAAATGGCAAACTGGAACTCAAACTGAATAAAGATCTCACGGGCCTCAATACGGTCACGGCCGGCACAGCCAAAATCGGTCACTATGCCGATGGGGTGCTGCCTACGGTTCAGAATGGCTCGCTCACCGGCGGTCATGCAGCAACCGGGGACTATGTAACGGGCCTGACCAACAAAGAATGGAACGTTAAAGACCCCACCTATGTGAGTGGACGGGCCGCCACGGAAGATGAACTGCGGATCGTATCCGATGCGGTGAGTGGCAACACCACCAACATCGAAAACAACAAGACCCAGATTACCAACAATACCAACACCATTGCCAAAGGCCTGAGCTTCACCACCAACACCAAGGATGCTTCCAACACCACGGAAAATTATAATGGGTACAAAGTGGTGAAACGCAATCTGGGAGATACCATCGCCATCAAGGCGAACGATGAAACCGGCGGCCACGACTACAGCACGGCCAACTTGACGACCCGCATTGCCGAAAACGGCGACATCTCCATCCTCATGGATGAAAAACCCACCTTCACTACGGTGACCACCGGCGATGTGATCTATACAGGCAATCCTGATAAGAAAGACAATGAGGGCAGAGCGGCCCAGGCGGACACCAGCGTCTATTATGGGGATAAGACCCTGACGGACGGCAAGAACATCACTACGTCTGACAATGAAACCAAGGCCACCCGGCTGGGGTATGACGATGCCCAGGGTAAACACCACGATATCGCCACCATGGACGACGGCCAGATCTACGCCGGGGATATCAAGACTGATGGCACCTTGGACAGAAACGGCTTTGCCCGGACCATGAACCAGAAGACTACCATCAACGGCGGTGTGACCAATAAGGACAACCTCACCGACAACAACATCGGCGTCGTCTCCAACGGCACCGACACCCTGACGGTGAAACTGGCCAAGGAACTGAAAGACCTGACTTCTGTCACCACGGGCAAGACCGTCCAGAATGATAGCGGCATCAAGATCACCAACGATGCCAATGATGAAACCAAGAACGTGGTCATCAACGGGGATAAGATTTCCTTTGGTGGCAATCAGGTCACCAATATGGACAGTGGTATTAATAAGGTTACTAACCAGTACGATATCACCACCAACGGGGCCAATATCGGCGATGTGCAAAACATCGCCAACAGCACCACGGAGGCAGCCAAGCTCACTGGCGACTCGAATATCACCGTCACCTACAATGATGCGGCTGCCGGCGGCAAGAACACGGTCAAGCTCAACGACAGCATCACGCTGGGCAGCGAGGCTGATAAGAAAGTCACCATCGACGGTACGAAAGGCACTATTACGGCTGGTGATAAAGTCAGCTTTGATGGCAGTACTGGCAAGGGCAGCATCGGTGGCGTGACCATCGGCAATCAGACTGGCATTGCCACTACCAAGAAAGATGGCGATACCACCAAGACGGAAGACGGCACCTTTGTTACGGGCCTGACCAATACCAACTGGAATCCCGATGCCAACGGTATCGTCAGCGGCCGGGCGGCTACGGAAGACCAGCTCAAGACGGTATCCGACACGGTCAATGCCGGCTGGGAACTGGATGTCAATGGCGGCAAGCAGAAGGATGTGACGCCTACCAGCAAGAAGGTCAACTTCAAGCAGGGCCAGAACATCACCATCACCGGCAGCGGCGATGATGTCACGGTAGCAACGGCAGATGATGTACGGTTTGCCAGCGTCCGTGTAGGCGGAGATGCTGACGGCAATGGCGGTTATACGGGCGGCATCGTCATTGGCAGGCAGTCTGGCGGAGCCAGTGCTAACCCGGATGAAAATGATTACATTACAGGGCTGAAGAATATAAATTGGGACGCTAATAAAATCCAGAGCGGCCGTGCGGCTACAGAAGACCAGCTGAAAAAAGTCGCGGACGACATTAAGCAGGGTACTGTTGCCGGTGATGTGTACGTTACCGGTGGAGAAGTGACCTATCACACTGATGGCGGTACAGATAATGGTCAGCCTACCGTCAATGATGGCACGGGAAAACTTACGCTGACAGAAAATAATAAAACGACAACGGTCGATATTACCGGTCTCCATGATTACTATGCCACCAGCGGTACTGTTTCTGAAGATGGAAAGAAGTTGACTATTTCCCGCAACGAACGGGATAAAGATGGCAATCCAGTGACCTTTGATGTGGACCTGACTAATCTCCTGAACAAGGAAAAACACCTGATTGCGAATCCGGCTGAAGGTAGCAACGGAGTTTACAAAGTCAATGAACAGGGTGAAGTGACCTTGCAAGTACAGGATGCGGCTGGCAATAATACGCCGGTGACCATTTCCGGATTTGAAGGAGTGGTGGATCATTACAAAGGCCTGAATTTCGATGCCAATGCCAGAACAACGACTGATGGTAAAGCCTATAATGTCAAGATGGGCGGTACTATCAAAGTCCAGGGCATTGATCCTGTCTCTGGCCATGATTACAGCGCAGATAACGTAACCACCGAAGTGGATGATAACGGCAATATCACTATCAAGATGGACAAGGACCTGACGGCCAACACGGTGACGGTCAGCGGCAAGGATGGCAAAGACGGCCAGATCGGCATCACCGGCAAGGACGGCGCTGATGGTACGGTGACTACCATCATCCGGACTATCGGTAAGAATGGCACCGATGGCACTGATGGGAAACCTGGTGTCAACGGCACTGACGGTATCACCCGTATTGTCTATCAGGAAGGGAAAGACGGAGAACCGGGCACTACGACTCATACAGTGGCTACCTTGGATGACGGCCTGAAATTCGGTGCCAATGCCCCTGCAGCTGGAAAGACGGACAACCCGGTGGGCAACAAGCTGAACAGTACAATCAACATTAAAGGTGCCGGCACCAAGACGCTTGATCAGTATTCCGGCCAGAATCTGATAACTTCTGTTGAACAGGATGCAGACGGCAATACTACCATTAACGTGCTCATGGACAAGAATATCTCCGCTGATGGCGTCACCGTCGGTCATGCAGGCAAGGATGGCGTAGCCGGTGCGGATGGCGAAATCGGCAAGGCCGGTTCCATCGGCATCAATGGCAAGGATGGGAAAGATGGTATTACCACCACCATCATCCGTACGGAAAAGGGCCAGCCGGGGAAAGACGGCACCAACGGCAAGCCCGGGGTGGACGGTACGGACATCACCCGGATCGTCTACCAGAACGGCCAGGATGGCACCGATGGGAAAGACATCCATACGGTAGCCACTCTGGATGACGGCCTGAAGTTCGCCGGGGACGACGGCCAGAAGGATACTACGAAAGTCATCAGTAAGAAGCTGAACGAACAGCTGGATATCATCGGGGGAGCCAATCTGGACAGCCTGACAGATAACAATATCGGTGTGAAGAATAAAGATGGTAAGCTCTATGTCCGCCTGGCCAAACATGTGGATCTGGATGCGGACGGCACTTTGAAAGCCGGGGATGCTACTATCGGGGCCTTTAGCAATACGCAGCTCACTACCAACAAAAACAACCATGCGCCGGAAGGCAGCTATGCAACGGGCCTTTCTAACAAGGATTGGAGTGTGGCGGATCCGGAATACGTCAGCGGCCGGGCGGCGACGGAAGATCAGCTGAAAGTGGTCAGCGACGCCATCCACAACCGGCAGCTGGTGAACACGGATTATCAGCTGGTCCGGAATCCCAATACGGATGACGGCAGCTATACCGCCACCAACGGAGAACTGACCCTGACGGTCCGGGATACGGAACATACCAATGATCCCAAGTATCCGGATAAGACCATCACCATCAAGGACATCGCTTCCAAGACGAAGGTGGACGAAGCCTATGACCGGACTGTGAAATACGATATGAAGGACGGGAAGGTAGACAAGACCCACGTGACCTTTGAAGCTGCGGACGAAGCAGGGAATCCTCTGGATACCCAGGTGAGACATATGGCCAGCGGGGCTTCGGAAATTACCGATGATGGGAAAGGCAACAAGACCTATACCTACAATACGGACAACAATGCCGCTAACATCGGCGATGTGAAACGCCTGGCAGCCGAATCCAGTCTGCACTACAGCGGGGATAGCGGTACGGGCACCAGCCAGTTGAAGGATACAGTGGCCTTCAACGGCACGGAAGGCCAGATTGTCACTGCGGCGGAAGACGGCAAAGTCACGTTTAAACTGGCGGACGACCTGACGACCCAGACCATCACTGTTACCGGCAAGGACGGGAAAGACGGCCAGCCGGGGACACCGGGCCATATCGGCATTGACGGAAAAGACGGGAAATCCGGCATCGGCATCGATGGCAAAGACGGCATCTCCATCAAGGGAGAAAACGGAACCATCGGCCTGAGCGGCAAAGATGGCATTTCCGTCAAAGGCAAAGACGGCAAGGATGGCGTCACCATTACCGGCAAAGACGGGGTGGATGGCGTCAATGGAGCCGAAGGCCATATCGGCCTCAACGGTAAAGATGGCATGGTGGATATCTGGACGAAACCGGGCAAACCGGGACTGGATGGCAAGGATGGGGAAACCATGACCCGCATCGTCTACCAGGGGAAAGATGGCAAGGAACATCAGGGGGCTACCCTCGATGACGGCCTGAAATTCCATGGCGACAGCGGCGATATCGTGACTCGCAAACTCAACACCCAGCTGGATGTACTGGGCGGCCAGACCGATACAACCAAACTGACGGCTGCTACGGATGGCAACATCGGCGTTGTTTCCACGAAAGCTGCGGACGAAAACTCCAATGGCAAACTGGAAATCCGCCTGGCCAAGGAACTGAAAGGCCTTACCAGCGTACAGACTGGGGATACCACCGTGGATGGCAACGGCCTGAAGATTGAAAACGTCGGGAAAGACGGCAAAGGGATTATTACCATCAGCAAGACCACCGTTTCTGTGGCGGGGAACCAGATCACCAACATGGGCAGCGGCCTGGGGAATACGTACACCGATACCGGCGACAACAATGGCGCCAATATCGGGGATGTGAAACAAATTGCCGATGGACGCCGGACCACCGTGAAATCCACTGATGGCAGTGTTTCCGTAGTGGATAAGAATGCCGATAATCCCAATGCCACCAGCCATGACTATGACTTGTCCGTGGATACCACGAAAGTGGCGGGAGCCGTGAATCTGAAATACAAGGGTGACAACAATACCCAAGGCAGCAACAAGCTCAGCGATGCGGTCACCTTCAGCGGCACGGCCAATCAGATTGTGACCCAAGCGGAAGACGGCAAAGTCACCTTCAAACTGGCGGACAATGTGACCACCCAGACGATTACCGCAGTGGGTCAGGATGGAAAAGACGGGCAGATTGGCCTCACCGGCAAGAACGGGGCTGACGGCTCCGTGACCACCATCATCAAGACGGTGGGCGCCAAGGGGACTGACGGCAAGGACGGCATCCCTGGCGTAGACGGCCAGCCTGGCAAAGATGGCATCACCCGTCTGGTCTATGACGAAAAGGACGATAAGGGCGGCACGGAACACCATGTAGTGGCTACTCTCGATGACGGCCTGAAATTCGTGGGCAACGACAGCAATGTAGTTACCCGGAGACTCAATGACAGCCTGTCCATCAAAGGGGGCATTGATGATAAAGAAATGCTGGCTGATGCTCAACGCGTATCCAGCCGCAATTTGGGTGTCCGCCAGAATACGGCAGGAGATGGCCTGGAAATCGTCATGACCAACCGGCCGGATTTCGAAGCCATCACCGTAGGCCCTGACAGCAGTCCTGCCCATAAGATTACCATCGGTCAGCAAAATAACAAAGATGGCAACCCCAACCCGGACAAAGGCAATTACATCAAAGGCTTGGACAACACCCAGTGGGATGCAGGCAATGTCGTGGCTGACCGGGCGGCAACAGAAGGCCAGCTGAGCCAGGCAATCAATGACATTAAAGGCGCTACTAATGGCGGCTTTGGCCTGGCTGATGAAAAAGGTGGCACCGTGAAGAAAGACCTGGGGGATACGGTTACCGTTAAGGGCGATGGCAAGAACATCGAAACCACGGTGAAAGATGGTGCCTTGGAAGTATCCCTGAAGAAGGATGTGGACCTGGGCCAAAATGGTAGTATCAAAGCCGGGAATACTACCATCAACAGTGATGGCGTGGAAACCAACAAGGTCAAAGTCGGTGACATCACCATCACCAAAGACGGCATCAACGGCGGAGCCAAGCAGATTACCAACATCGGAAGTGGCATCGATGGCAAACAGTATAAAGATGCCGGCGACAACAACGCTGCCAGCATCGGTGATGTGAAGAAAATTGCCGGAGACGAAGCCGGGAAGGCGGCGGAAGCGGTCAAGTCCAAGAGCGGCAAGAACATCACCGTGAAGGATGACCATACGGTCAACCTGAATGACAACATCACACTCGGCGATGAAACGGATGCATCCAAACAGGTTTCCATCGACGGCAACGGCGCCAAAGTCACTGCCGGTGACGGCGCGAATAAAGTAACGGTGGATGGCTCTCAGGGGCAGGTAACCATCGGTTCCGGCGATAAGACACTGACCCTGGGCAAACAGGCCAATACGGCTGGAGACAGCAATCCGGCTGAAGGTAATTACCTGAACGGTCTGGATAATAAGAAATGGGATGGCAAGAATATCCAGAGCGGCCGGGCTGCTACAGAAGACCAGCTGAAGACCGTCAGTGACAAGGTGAACAGCGGCCGCGTATTCCAGGGCGATGATGGCCAGAACGTGACCGTCGGCATGGGTGATACCCTGAAGATTCAGGGCGGTGCCAAAGACGTAAGCAGTGATAATAACATTGGCATTGTGAAAGGTGCTGATGATACGCTGAATATCCGTCTGGCTAAAGAGCTGACCGGCCTGGACAGCGTGACCACAGGCAACACGACCATCAACAACAGTGGCCTGACCGTCAAAGGGAATGACAACCACAAGAACATCACCATCCAGCAGGGCAACGTCAACATGGGCGGCAACAAGATTACAGGCGTTGCACCGGGTGCGGTGACACCGGACTCGACCGATGCCGTCAACGGTAGTCAGCTGTACGCCGCAGGCCAGGCCATTTCCAACCTGGGCGGAGCTGTGAATAAGCTGGGAACCCGTGTAGACCGCGTCGGTGCCGGTGCCGCTGCCTTGGCAGCCCTCCATCCGCTGGACTTCGATCCGGACGACAAGTGGGATTTCGCAGCCGGTTACGGTAATTACCGCGGTGCCAATGCGGCGGCTGTCGGTGCCTACTACCGTCCCAATGAAGACACCATGTTCAGCATCGGCGGATCTTTCGGCGGTGGGGAAAACATGGTCAACGCCGGTGTCAGCATCAAACTGGGTCAGGGCAATCATGTCTCGACGTCCCGCGTCGCCATGGCGAAAGAAATCAAGGATTTGCGGGAAAACGTAGCTCAGCTCAATCAGATTGTCAATCGCCAGAGCGCGCTCATTGAAAAACTGACCAGTGTGGATACCGGTTCGATACAGGACAAAGGAAATGATTTGTTCCCCGATGTACCGGAAAACCACTGGGCCTATGAATACGTAACCAAACTGGCCAAAGCAGGTATCCTCAAGGGGTATCCCGATGGGAACTTCGCCGGTGACCGCATGATGACACGCTATGAATTTGCTGCCATCGTCTACCGGGCTATCACTATGGGAGCCGCATCGGATCCCGGTCTGAATCAGGATGGTACCTTAGGAAAACTGGCAAAGGAATTTAACCAGGAATTGAAATTTATCCGCATAGACACCATTCATCAAACGGATCAGGGAGAACCGACAGTACAGCGCGTACGCGTTCAGAATACAACTAAATAGTGGTAACTAGAGAGAGGTTGCAACAAAATGATTTTGACAAATTTTGTTGCAACCTCTTCTTTCATTACTATTCTGTGTGGATACAACCTATTATAATTATTTATTCTAGTATAATAATTTCACTAAAGCATGCAATAATTTTACTAAAACACATCATTTCACGACAACGTTAAACGTAAAACCTAAACATGAAGAATAGTGTATAAAAATGTTTTGTTTTAGTAAAAACGACAAAATATAGTAGCATGGTAATTAGATTTTCAGTTTTAACCCGAGTTTGCCACTTGACAAGGTATTTTGAATGAAAAAAATGTAAAAGAAA
>ERZ791922.462-NODE-462-length-25984-cov-3.925219_pt1 | contig 25984 bp, 24 predicted proteins | sample MGYA00510134_ERZ791922 | MGnify/ENA primary metagenome ERZ791922 (study PRJEB30046, sample SAMN00792101) | human gut metagenome | study: EMG produced TPA metagenomics assembly of the A metagenome-wide association study of gut microbiota in type 2...
TTTACCAAATCATCTAAAAATTTCTTATTGGTAGAAGTCATATAGATATTTTTATAAGGATACATTCTTCTATTTTTTATCCCCATTATGTTACTTCTTTCGAAGCCGATACAATGCCTCATTGCATCAATTTGGTTTAAGGAAAATTGATAGCTTTTACTTATAACTGGTATTTTATTTATCGATTTGATGTTCTTCCTACTAAAAATAGTTTTCAACATAATCCTCTAGATACCTTTCCTGCTCTATAATAAGGAGCTGCATTAATTGATTGTATACATCAATAGCCTTCACTCTATCAACAAAGTAATCAATCATAAATGTTTGATTTTCATACCTACCTTCAATTTTAAAGAAAATTCCATGGTCCCCGTCTAATTCCGCCCGTAACTCGGCTTTCTGTACTAATCGTTCTTGTCCATCCCATGTCTTTACTTTAACAGTCGCTAGGTTTTTTATAAACTACACCCCCTATAAACCATCTTCTCATTGCTTTTATTTATATCTATGTTGTTACTAAATACTATTTAGTATGATAAGTTACCGTTATGCACTCTCTTTTAACTTCTTTGTTCTATTGTTTTCTACCTCTAAGAATAAATTATAAGCAGCAAGAGCGACTCTATCTTTCCAGCCATCTGTGAAACTAACATTGACTTGTGGTTCTTTTTTTATTTTACTCATCAATCTATCTCCTTTTTTGTTTAATCTGTTAAACTTTTTAGTTAAAAAAAATATCACTTACCTTTTTTCCTAAGGCTTCTGCTAACTTTTTTAATGTATCTGTGGTTGTTGTAGTTATCCTACCAGACTCCAATCCCGATATAATTGTCCTCGATACTGATGATTTTTCAGCGAGTTGTTTTTGTGACATTCCCAAGCACTCTCTTGCTTCTTTTATTTTATATCCCATCAAACCACCTCTCTTTTATTATGTTGGAGTAAGTTTAACACATTAAACTCTCTGTGTCAAGTATGTTAAACATAATTGTTGACTTTATTCATATGCTAATGTACAATATAGTAAACATTAGAAGTAGGGGGATAGAAATGAATTTAGGCGATGTTATAAAGACGTACAGGGGAGAAAAAAATATTAGCATGGATGATTTTGCTAAAATAAGCGGTCTTAGTAAAGGATATATCTCTATGTTAGAGAAGAATGAAAATCCAAGAACTAAAGAACCTATAGCTCCTTCTGTTGAAACGGTACAAAAGGTTGCTAAAGCAATAATGATAGACTTTAATGAATTACTTGACATGATTAATAGTCAAGAAATAACACTTAGTTTAAAGAAAATTGGTAAGAGAAAATCAATACAGATACCTGTTCTAGGATATGTAAGAGCTGGTATCCCATTAGAAGCGGTTGAAGATATCCTTGATTATGAAGAAATTTCAGAAGAGATGGCACATAACGGAGAATATTTTGCTCTAAAAATTAAGGGTAATAGTATGGAACCTAGGATTAACGAAGGTGATGTAGTTATAGTTAGAAAACAAGAAGATATTGAAAGTGGAGACATTGCTATAGTATTAGTGAATGGAAGCGATGCGACATGTAAGAAAGTCATTAAGCATGATATGGGTATAAGTTTAGTATCGTTTAATCAAAATTACGAACCTATGATGTTCTCTAATAATGAAATACAGAAAATCCCTATTCATATAGTTGGTCGTGTAGTTGAGAATAGACAAAAATACTAAATAATATACTTTCTGTACTAAACAAAAACCGCTTCTGCGTTAACAGAAGCAGCTTTGCAATACAATAATATAGTGATTATAATATTGTTCTGGACAAACATATTATATCACCTATTATATATAACAACAATATATGAGGGTGTATTTTTTATACCCTTTTTTAGGAGGTATAAAATGAATATAGCTATTTATTCAAGAAAGTCAGTTTTTTCAGACAAATCAGATAGCACAGAATCACAGATCAAAATAGGTAAAGAATATGCTTTAAGTAATTATGATAACATAAATAATATTATAGAATACCAAGATGAGGGATTCTCTGGCTCTAATACAAATCGTCCAGGTTTTACACAACTCATGGACGACATACTAGAGAAAAAAATTGATGTATTAATTTGCTATAAGATTGATCGCATAAGTCGTAATGTTTTAGATTTTTCTCGTACATTTAATGTTCTACAAGAACATGGTGTTCAGTTTGTTAGCGTAAAAGAGCAAATCGATACATCAACTCCTCTTGGGAGAGCAATGATGTATATCTGTTCAGTTTTTGCACAAATGGAACGAGAAACTATAGCTGAAAGGGTTAAAGACAGTTCTATAGAATTAGCAAAGTCTGGTAAGTGGCCAGGGGGGCAGCCTCCTATAGGTTATATGAGAGAAAAAATTATCGTATCAGGAAAAACACATACAACACTTGTCCCAAATCCTGATGAGATCCCATTCCTAAATTTAATTTATGATAAATTTCTTGAAGGTTATACTCTTGGAGGGTTAGAAACCTATTTTCGCAAACATGAAATAAAAACTTTGAATAATAATTATCTTTCATCTGCACAAATACATTCCATCCTAAAAAGTCCTCACTGCGTTGAAGCAACCCCTGATATATATAACTATTTCAAAGATAAAGGATGTATTATGGTTTCTGAAATAGATAAATATGATGGAACTCATGGGCTATTAGTTTATGGCCGTACTAATGGTGGTAAGAAGAAAACACATAGTAATAATCCCCCTGAAAAGTGGATGGTTTCTATTGGTCTTCATAAACCTTTAATTTCATCTTCTAAGTGGTTAACTGTACAAGCGCAATTCGGAAGAAACAAAATCGACAAAACACGTAAACATGAAGTAGGATTACTAAAAGGCATCATAAAATGTAAATGCGGATACGCTATAAGAGTACAGCATAAGGTTGATAAAGTCTATAATAAGATATATGATAACTATTATTGCTCTAATCGTAATCGAAGGGGCATAGATTTTTGTGACCTAAAAATGGTTCGCGTCGAAGAATTAGATGGTCTTATACTAAGTATATTAAAAGAAATAAGTATAGATGAAAATGTTTTGAGTAGATATATAAATCAGACTAATAAAACACCTGATTATGAACGTAGTAAAACGACAATAATTAACGAAGTTAAATCCGTCGAAAGAAAAATTAGAAACTTAACAATTTCTCTTCAAGAAAATATTGCTTCTTCTGCTTCTAAATATATTATATCAGAGATAGAAAAGCTTGATAAACAACTAACAGAATTAAACTCCGAATTAAGAGAAGTAACGTTACATGAGAAAAACAAAATAAAAAGTGTAAATGACTTGCATTATATCAGTAGCAAAATCAAATCTTATATGCAAAATTTTGACACCTTATTATACTCTGAGAAAACAAAATTTCTACAGGAGATAATTAAAGATTGTGTATGGGATGGAGAAAATCTTTTTGTATCATTCTAGTATTTTACATTATGATACCTTCTGGTCGCATTCGGAGGCTACTTTTAATCAAGTCACGAATTGATATTTCATTTTTTCCCTCAACGTTTGCATTTCTTACTTCCAAACGAACTAAATTCGGAATATTACGTATTTGCAGCTCAGCAGAGTCTTCAATCGTAATAATTCTCTCTTCTGATGGAACGTAGTTTGACAGTGCATTTAAGAAGGTAGTTTTCCCTGAACCAGTACCTCCACTAACGAAGATATTATAACCTGCAATCACCAGCTTTTTTAGAAACTCTGCTGCTTCATCAGTTAAGGAACCAATCGCCACTAGTTTTTCCATTGTCATCGTCTCTTTTGGGAACTTACGAATCGTAACCGTTGGTCCTCCAATCGCTATCGGTGGAAGAACAATATTGACACGGGAGCCATCCTTTAACCTAGCATCCACAATAGGACTTGATTCATTAATAATACGATTCGCCCCTGCTACTATTGTTTGAATCACATCCTCTAGTTTTCGATCGGATTCAAACTCCTTCTCCCATTTTATTAATTTACCATCCCGCTCCACAAATATCTCTTTTGCTCCATTAATCATAATCTCCGTAATAGAAGTATCTTCGACAAGCTCCTGTAGCACATCAAGCCTGCGAATGGAATTAAAGATTTCTCTGCGAAGTCGCTGTTTTTCAGTAATACTTATGTATTCTTCTCTACTACATATCTTAATTGCTTCATCAATACGGTCAAATAGTTCTTCTTCTGATAATTCTTTTCTCATATCAATTCCAGCAAGAATCTGTTCCTGTAATTCCTGCTTCCTCTGTTCCATAAGCGATCCTCTCTCTCAATTGAGTATTAGTTCCCTATGCAATTCATTCTCAGATAGGTAACTTTTTGTTGTATTTTATTCTTTCTTCCTCTGACAGGATTATTCCTGTTTCTATGTTGCTTAAATTCCATAGTAATTAGTTATAGCGATCTCAATAATTAATATACTTGGCTGATTTTAACCATTTTTACCTATAGATTTATTGGGAACACGTAGACTGTAAAAGTAATTGATAAGAAGATTTAAAAGAATAATAAATAGATGTTTTAAAAAATGGACTTCCTTAAAAATGAAATGCCTTTAAAAGTTGTAGATATTCCGCTTCTTTTTGCTTATCTAATCGTATATTTTTTTGTCCTTGCTCTTCACATGGGGTTGATATCGTTACTAACTTTTCAATTAATTGCTCCTGTCCGGTTCTTTTTAATTGATTCTCAAAAGTTATACTAAAACGTTGCTGCACTCCTCCCACTAACTGGAGTTGTATCAAGCTGTCACAGATTTTCATTAAATCAAGTGCCAAGGAAGTACCAAGGGAAAATTCTATTACGATAGTTTCATACAAGAGATTCTCCTTAAGCTCAGTCAATAGCTTTATCATTTCATCATAGGTTAGTTCATATAATTCAGCATAATAATAAGTTCCTATAATGCAATCTAACTCTCCCACCTTCTCCAAACATTGCTTTATCTTCACACTCTTATTTACTCCATCCTGTTTCAGTAAGTAAATAATATCACTTAAACTATTGTAATCCCCATTCCCAAGAAGTTCCGATAGAAAAAAGGGCTGCAAGTTAAGATAAATACATTTCTCTTTCGTAGCTAAATATTTTGCAAGACTTATAGCAAGCTCTGACTGCTTAATCTCATAATAGGGAGAAAACACACCAATTATCTTTTGTTTCCCAGAAAGCTTTGTTGCTGGCTTCCAAGAGTAACCAAGATCTAGATAGCGCTCAAGTAACAGATTCATAATATTACTTGCAGACTGATATTTAAAAATGAATTCATTACTTAACGTAGTCTCTTCACATAAGCAGTAGCTAACTTTTGATAGATTTGTTATCATACTATCTCGGAATTCTTCTGCATACAAGAGAATATCTACCTTATGTTCCTTCTCATATCCTCGATATAGCTCTTTCTCCGTAAATACAACGGTACAAAAACCGTAATCCGCCTGCTGATTCATAAATTCCATCAAAAGACGTGCATAATCCTCCTGGCGATCTAATATGGCAACAGTTAAATTCATATATTCCCCCTGAATTAAATCAATGAAAATTTTTATAAACTAGATAGATGCTAGAACTTTAAGATTTTCTTTTCTTAGACACCGTCTGTCTTACCCTATATGCTTGAGGCTTCCGAAAGGAACAAAGGCAAGAGTTCTTTTACGTTTGATAGACAGCTTTGTTTGATAGGTTTATCATATTCCTTAATTTGTAATCCGTCAACTCTTTTACTTGGCTTATTCGTATTTTCATCGGTATGCACAGAGAAGAAAAATATTTTATACAATATCCACAATATTAAAAAGTTATCCACTAGTATAAGTGCGACTGCCAACAAAATGCTGCTCCCATATCTTAATATTTCAGATATTCAAGAGCAGCTCTTTATTCAACAAAATAATTAATAGGTATAGTGAACACTAATACCAAAGTTTTTTCTATATTCTTGATCTAATTCATTGATTGGAATAATATAACGTTCTTCCCAAATTCCCCTAACCCAAAGTATAACCAATTTACTTTCATACGTTGCTCGGACGTACTCTACAATTTCTTTTAATACCTCAGGGGTATAATATTTTTCGGTGACTTCAATATAAGTATCCATTGATAATACCTTCCATGCATACTTTGACCTTGCAGGATTCAGGATTTTACCCTCTGGATATGCTGTTTTATCATGGTAGCCAACATAGTAACAAACCTCCCCGTTTGGAAACGTAACCTTCTCTTCCAGAAGCTTCCTATCTTCATCGTAATGATAGGTATGAATATAGTAGCACACTAATTCATCTGTTATAGGATCTAACAAAGTCCGTGGTAATTTTATCTCCCATATTTCTTTTTTTACTAATAAATTATTCTCATAGTAATAATTTATTAATTGATTACGCTTATGACTATTGTCAAAGGTTGATTTGCTAACGACATTACCATGCTCATCATACTCATACTGATAATAAGTAAATGAGTGGGAGCGCTCTAATTCCCTTAAGATATAAATGTATTCCTCACATACTATATTACTGTGAGTATCATACGTGAGTTCATACATCGAATACGATGTATCTAAATCTTCTTTATAAATGGTATGTTCTAATATAATTTCATTATAATTATCATAGTATATTTTTCGGAAATAGGATTCCGAATCTACAATTTCCATATGATCACTTTTTTTTATTAATTCATTTACCTTAGGTAAAAAATCCATACCGCACTCCTTTTAAAAAAATAAGCTATGCTCTTCTAATCATTATTAATTCAATTTATTTAAGAGGAATATTTTTGACATCAGTAAGAATTTGTAATGTGGATTCAGGTACATCATATTGAGGATCATATGAATACTCAGGCCATATCTGATAACATAGAGAATTCGCTCTTCTCATTTTATTAGTATCATCACCTATAATTTTAACATGCATATGTAAGTATTGATGTAACTGTGTATCATATAAAATATAGAGTTTTCCTCCACCAACATGCATATTCGTCTTTACAGTAGTAGCAAGGCTTTGACTTACATCTGCACAAATACCATATGGAATATCGATTAAAACCATTGCCCTACTTGATTTACACAATCCATATATTTAATAACTAACTCGCCTACTCATTATCGCCTCATTATTTATATCACACAGTTTTTTTCTCGAGTAAGTACAGTAAATCAAGAATGTATTCCCATTTAATTACATATTACATGCTAAAATATGGGGATGTCAACATTATCTTCACAATAATAACATTTCTTATACTAGGGCTAACAATCTCCACTACCGAATTTCTTAGAAAAAGACAGATGCTCCATATAATAACAACAAGCCTGGAACCCCTAAAAATGCCGTTATCCCAATACTCACAAAGTTAACTCCTACTAAGGCCTCTATACCGAAATTTAGGACTACCGTATTAATAAGATAAATAACAACAATAGATAATATTGCACGAACAATAACGGTACCAATCCATTTTTTATGATTAAGATATAGATACCATGCAAATAGCATGCCAGCAAGCGCAAATAACAGATAGGAAATATATTGCTTCATATTCCTTTTCACCTTTCTTTTAAAATCCATATAACCACTTGACCTATTTACTGTAAGTATATTCTGTCCACTAAAAGATAGAATAATTAATATAAAAGAAAATTAATACAAGCATGTATATCGCTTCCAAAGTGAGACTATAATATAACAAATATAAAAATTAAAGTTTTCATTTCTATTAACAAATTGATTTAAAAGGTGGTGGATGGTATGAGATTATTCAAGAAAAAACAAGAGGAATTTAACAAAGAACTATTACAAGAAATTGCAAATACGCAAAAAGAATTAGAATCTGCTTACTCTAATTTTGAAAATGTCGTTGATCCAGACTTAATTGATAGCTGCATCTATCAGGTCAATGCAATTCAACATCGGTATAAATTCTTGCTAAAACAGGTAAAGAATTCAACCCCATATTCGATCTAGTACTTATTATCTTTCTAGTCAGTAACGCCTAAATGAAATCTTATTATCAATAATAAGTAAGCTATGTATCCTTATAAACTTTACCTTGCAATAAATCAAAAAGGGAACAAAGATTGTCTTCCTGTTGTGCTTCGCACTAGGATGCAGCCTTTGTTCCCTCTTTTCCTTTGATATGACTATAAAAACTATATCGTTATTTATTTCTATACTTCATTTGAAGACATGGAATATTAATGATACTATCTTAGCAGATTTCTGCTCCAGCTGGCATTGGCTTTTCTGGTGTCATTAATGCAAGTACTCCATTTTCATCCTCTGCACATAATAACATGCCTTCGGATACAACCCCTGCTAACGTCGCTGGTTTTAGGTTTACTAATACCATAACCTTTTTACCAACCATCTCTTCTGCAGTATAGTGAGCTTTGATTCCAGATACAATCTGTTTTACCTGATTTCCAATTTTAACTTGAGAGCAAAGAAGCTTCTTTGATTTCTTTACTTCTTCACAAGCAATAATCTCACCTACCTGAAATTGCAGTTTTGCAAAATCATCATAGGTAATTTCATCCTTTGCTGGAATCTCTATCACTGTTTCTTCTTGTTTTACTTCTTCCACGTTTGTTGTCTCCTCTGCTTCGCTTGCATGTTTTTCTTCCACTTTTGCTAAAACTTCCTTTAAATCAAGCCTTGCAAATAAAATCTGTGGCTGCTCTGTAACCTTCGTACCGCTTTCATATAGTGAGAAGGTAGCAAGCTCCTCCATACTTCTCTTTCTAGCGTTTAACTGTGTTAAAATCTTCTCTGAAGTTTCTGGTAAGAATGGCTCTAAAAGATTAGCGCCAATGCAGATGCTCTCAACCATGTTATATAGTACATTCTCAAGTCTAGCCTTCTTCTCTTCGTCCTTCGCAAGAGCCCATGGCATTGTTTCATCAATATATTTATTACATCTCTTAAACAAGGTAAAAATCTCAGAAATAGCATCCGCAACACGAAGGTCTGCCATCTTTGCAATGACTTTATCTCTTGTCTTAGTTACTACGTCAATAAGCTCTGCATCTACTGGCTCTGTCACATCAGTTTTATTAACAATACCTTCAAAGTACTTATTTGACATAGAAATCGTACGATTTACTAAGTTTCCTAAGGTATTTGCTAGGTCGGAATTCATACGCTCCACCATAAGCTCCCAGTTAATTACACCATCATTGTCAAATGGCATCTCATGAAGCACGAAGTAACGAACTGCATCTACACCGAAGAATTCCACTAACTCATCTGCATATAACACATTTCCTCTTGATTTACTCATCTTAACGCCGGAACCGTCTTTTGCATTTGGATCTGTCTGTAATAACCAAGGATGACCAAATACCTGCTTTGGTAATGGTAAATCAAGTGCCATTAACATAATTGGCCAATAAATGGTATGGAAACGTAAGATATCCTTACCAATCAAATGTAAATCCGCTGGCCAGAACTTGTTAAACTGCTCTGTTGAATTTCCATCACAATCATAACCAATACCAGTGATATAATTGCTTAATGCATCAATCCATACATAAATTACATGTTTCGGATCAAAATCAACTGGAATTCCCCACTTAAATGAGGTCCTGGATACACATAAATCCTGTAATCCAGGCAATAAGAAGTTATTCATCATCTCATTTTTTCTGGATTCTGGCTGAATGAACTCTGGATGTGTATTGATATGATCTATTAATCTCTGAGTATAATTGCTAAGCTTTAGAAAATAAGCCTCTTCTTTTGCTGGCTGACATTCTCTTCCACAGTCAGGGCATTTTCCATTCACAAGTTGGGAGGAAGTAAAGAAGGACTCACATGGAGTACAGTACATTCCTTCGTAGTGACCTTTGTAGATATCACCCTGGTCATATAATTTTTTAAAAATCTTCTGAACCTGCTTCTCATGATCTTCATCGGTAGTACGAATGAACTTGTCATAGGAAGAATTCATAAGATCCCAGATATCTTTGATTCCACCTGCTACCTTATCAACGAATTCTTTTGGTGAAATTCCTACCTCTGCTGCCTTCTCTTCAATCTTTTGACCATGTTCATCGGTTCCTGTCTGGAAGAATACCTCATAACCTTCCAATCTCTTAAACCTCGCAATACTATCCGCAAGTACGATTTCATACGTATTTCCAATGTGTGGCTTGCCTGAAGTATATGCAATGGCTGTTGTGATGTAATATGGCTTTTTGCTCATAACATCTCCTCCTTACATTTATGATTTGCCTAACGTGTGTAAATAATACTGAACTTGAACACTTACTCACTCATTATGAATAAAATATGGATTTACCTGCCTTCTTTTCCTAAAAATAAAAAAAGCCCCCGTCTATTTAAAGACGAGAGTATCTCCCGTGGTACCACTTTAATTCATACTAACCTTTCAGCTAGTATCTTACCGACTGCTAACACAGTCTCTCACGATAACGTGTGAATACGTCGTAACCTAAGTTTGTAACCTCAGCCACGCAGCTCCAAGACCATCTTCTATATGTTCCACTGTTCCCTGCTCTCAGCACTGAAATTTCTTTCGGCAAGGTTCTCTGTTCAGTTTTCCATATATACTCTTCTTTTCTCAGCATTTTTTATATGAATTTGCATCAAGTATACATTTCTAGCTTAATTTTGTCAAGGGTGTTTTCTGCTACGTCAATAAATAGATTTCTATTACTTCAATGTTTAATTTTCTCCTACATCAATAATTAGTTTTCTACTACTTCAATATTTAGATTCAATGCCTAACAAAAATTAATCTTGTATAACTCCAGACTTGCCAAAAATCTATCCTCAAAATAGAAATAAGATTGATGAAACTTGTATTCCTCCTTACAGCGGTTCTCGTCCCCATACGAGAAATATAAATGCTGTATCGTAATACACCGACTCATCAATCTTATTTCTTAAATAGCTTCGCCCTCTAAACATTCCCCAATGCTTCATCCTCCGGACAATACCTTCTCGATACCGACCAAATGCATTATAACAAACTTTGTGAAATATGTCAAGAAAGTCTTTTATTTAAACCTTCCTTTTGTAACTTTTCACATAGTGTGAATATATAAGAGCAAATATTATAAAAACTAAAATGAAATGCTGTCATTTATTCCGTAAAAAAAGCAGTTGCAAGATCCACTAATGCCATCTGATCTTTCGTGCCCATCAGCTCTCTCGCTGAGTGCATTGCAAGCATTGGAATACCAATATCTACAGTTTTCATTGGTAACCAAGAAGAGATAATTGGTCCCATCGTTCCGCCACCGATCACATCGGAATGATTTACAAATTTCTTATAAGGAATGTTGTATTTATCACATAACATAACCATAGATGCAATCGCTTCGGTATCAAACGTATAACGTTGGTTTCCGCTGATCTTAAATACTACTCCATCATTCATTAATGCATAATTTACTGGATCATATTTCTCTGTCTTACTTGGATGAAGAGCATGAGCCACATCCATAGATATTAGAAAGCTACTTAAGATCGAATCATTTAATGCCGCTCTATCATAACCTAATGCTTGATAAATCTTCTCAAGGAACATAGAGAACAATGCAGAATCTGCTCCTTGTTTTGTTTCACTTCCGATTTCTTCATTGTCAAATAAGCCGATAATGTTGATACCATCTTCACGATTTCCATCAATAATTCCTCTAAGTAATGCATGGCAGGATGTTAAATTATCCAGTCTTGGGCTCTGAATAAACTCTTCGTTCATACCAAGCAACAAACCGTCTTCTGCACAATATACATAAAGGTCAAAATCTAGAATATCACTAACCTTAACTTGAAGCTCTTTTGCTAGAAATTCAATAAAATAAGATTTCTCGTTTAATGTTTCATTTAATACACCCATCAATGGAAGCATATCCGTCTGCTTCATTAACTCTACACCCTTATTTACCTCTTTATTCATATGAATTGCAAGGTTTGGGATTGTTAAGAAAGGTTTATCAACGTTAATTACCTTAGTATTAGGAGCGAATGGATTCTCACTCTTTAATGCAACTCTACCCGCAACGGAAAGTGGTCGATCAAGCCAAGTATTTAAAATCGGTCCACCATAAATTTCAGTATTTACTCTTAAATATCCCTTACTCGTTAACTCTGCGGTTGGTTTTACATGAAGGCATGGATGGTCCGTATGTGCAGAAGCTAAGCGAAACTGCTGTGATGAAGAGACCTGATTACCAATAGTAAACGCAAATAATGTAGTTCCAAACGGTTTTGTATAATATTTTCCGCCTGGCTGTAAACTAAAACTCTTTCTAAAATCAAGCTCTGTAAAGCCTGCTTCCTCAAGCATAGTAATTCCTTCTAAAACAGCGTGATAAGGTGATGTTGATTTTTTAATATAGGATAGTAATTCTCCTGCAATCTCTTTTTCTCTCATTGTAATCCTCCTGTAATCTTATATTAACTATAATGTACCTACTTCATAATACATCAATACTATTTTAAAAAATTGAAAGGTGTATTCTGATTCCTAGGTTTTACTCTAATTTACTATTTCATGCTAATTCCTACTTTCCTCTGCTTCATAGAATTCTTTCTACTTTATAACTCTATCCTAATTCCTAGGTTTTACTCTACTTCTATATCAATCCATAATTTTATCAAATCTATATACCCACTCTAACTCACAAGTTTTGGGCTAATCTCTATGATTCACACTGATTTCTAAGCTACATATTACTTCATCTATTTCACTAAATTACATAGTATCCCTCGCATCTTACATTTACTCTATAAGATTGTTTTTCTATGTAATACTATACCCTAGATTTTCATACCTGTATAGAGGAAATTGCTCAGATTCAATGAAAGAGTGTTTACAATTCCCCTTTATCTCTATAGCAATCAACCTTTTATCTTGCATCAAGAAAGAATCTAAGGTATTCTATATTTACCATAATGAGAGGAGGTCCTACTATGGACCAAGAATTATTTCAAACCTCCTGTTCCCTCGTAATTGATCAAAACTTGCAAGGAAACGGAATTGGTACCTTAAGTGAAAAAACTATCCATGCCGTCTTAAAGCATTATTATAGTCCAGACATATCTTTTCATGAGCAAAAGGTAAAAAACTATGTGGCTGATATCTTAATGGATAATCAAATTATAGAAATTCAGACCAGACACTTTCATACTCTACGTAGAAAACTAGATGTTTACCTTCCTGACTATGAGGTAACTATCGTTTATCCAATTGCCCATACCAAATGGTTATGTTGGGTAAATGAAGAAACGGGAGAAGTATCGAAGCCAAGAAAATCGCCAAAGACAGGGGTTAAATATCAAATATTCCCTGAACTGTATCGAATTAAGGATTATTTAAAAAATCCGAATCTTCATTTTAATATTACATTCATCGATGTGGAAGAGTATCGTTTACTAAATGGATGGAGTAAGGATAAGAAAAAAGGTTCTACTAGAAATGATGGTATACCTGTCTCTTTATTCGATGAAATAACGATTGCAACGAAAGAAGATTATTATAAACTTTTACCAGATAACTTACCGAAACAATTTACTACAAAAGATTATAAAAAAGCTGCAGGGGTTTCCCAAGGGATTGCCTCCACAGCTCTTAATATCTTATATCATATGAATACGATTGACCGAGTAGGAAAACAGGGTAATGCCTTTCTTTATGAAGTGGTTTACTGAATTTCCCCTGCTTTTTTTAGAGCTATCTTTGTAATTATTGGGCCTGTCAATTCATAAATTACAGTACCACAAAGAATTACGGTCCGTATCATAGATCCATACTCAGGAACAATTGTCATGGATGTCGTAGCCAAGCCTATCGCTACACCTGCTTGAGGTATTAAGGTAAATCCCAAATACTTTCGGACAGTCGGTGCTGCATGAGTTATCTTCGCACCTAATGCTGCACCTAAGATTTTACCAAGTACACGGAATATAATATATAAAATTCCGATTACACCAACCGTTGGAATGACCCTCATATCTAGTTCTGCTCCCGAAAGGAAGAAAAACAACATAAAGATGGGTGGTGTTATACGGTCCGTTTGATTAAAAATTACTTCGCTTGCTCTACTTGTATTTACTAAAACTGCACTCATTGCCATACATGCAAGTAAAGCAGACCACTCAAGTAAGTCGCAGACACCGATACAAACGAAAATCATTGCAAATGTTATCGCTAAGCGATTACCACGTCCTGTATACCACCTAGCTAAAAATGAAAAGATTAATCCTAGTACAGCACCAATCGCTAAAGCACCAAGAATCTCAATCACTGGTTTTGATATTGTGGTAATGATAGATGCTTGACCATTTGAGCTAATTGCTTTTGCTATTGCAACGGATAATCCATAACACATTAAAGCAGCTGCGTCATCAATAGCAACAACTGGCAATAAGGTTTCTGTCACTGGGCCTTTCGCCTTGTACTGCTTAACAACCATTAAGGTAGCTGCCGGAGCTGTAGCTGCAGCAATTGCCCCTAAGACTAAACTAAATGGTATATCATGTCCGGTTACAATTAAGATAACATCTACAAATAAAACAGCCATAATTGCTTCTAAAAAAGCAATAATAACTGGTGATTTTCCAACTTTCTTTAAATAAGATAATTTAAACTCAGCGCCAATGGAAAATGCTATAAAGCCTAATGCCACTTCAGGAATAAAAGAGAATGTCTCAATCATATCCAAAGGAATTAAATTAAGACAGTACGGGCCAACCAAAAGACCCATAATAAGATAGCCAGTTACATTTGGCATTTTAATCTGTTTTACGATTTTCCCTGCAATAAGGGCTAAGAATAATGCAAGCGCAAGGTATAAATAAACTCGAATCACAATTAATCACCAAGCCCTTCTACGTAAGTAATCGGGATTGAGAACATAATCCCTGTATTTGGCTCTTTCAAATCCCCAATCACATCTTTGATCACGGTTCTAGCCTTAATAACCTGTTCATCCTTTAGAACAATTAACATAACCTTACTCACTTCTTTTTCTTCCTCAGAAAGCATACGCCTAAGAACTCCAAACATCGGCAAGTCCTCCATATTTACAAGAGCTTCTGCCATACCGGTTCCATCTAGAATAGTAGCTCCTTTTACTCCTGACTTAGCCAGGTGCTTTAGTAGTTCATCCATAAACTCATACTTCTTTAGAATTAAAACTAATAATTGCATATGTACCTCCTACTTTTGTCATATGATTACTGCAAAATTTAAAATAAAAACCGTGTGTTATCATAGTCCTCTAATTCCAAAATGTCAATATTTTGTTATGGAATTGTTATTTAGATATTATTTCAGATGCATGAAATATAAGGCTTTATGCAATTTTAGTATCAACAATATTAATCAGTTTTATACCATGACTTTGGCAGATTTTCTTCTCTTTTTCTACTATTACAATCTGTTTTTTAGTAACTGATATGCTCTTACAATAAATGCAGGATGATCAAATGCAATTCCATTACTCTCAATTACTTTATAATCCTCTTGTAACAAAAGTGTATCAACATTAGTAAAGTAATCTACTATAGCCTCTGCCTTTCTATCATGATTTTTCTCGCAGATTACCTCAATGTGATAACGAACTCTTTTTCTTTTATTCTTTGATGCAATACCATCTTCTTTCATAATCTCTTCTATTACCTTATCAATCTTAACGAAAAACCATTCTGCTTCTGCCGCATCATCTCCAGCGATAACTTTTTGGTCAGATTCTAGTAGTGCTAGATACGCAACTGTTACTATTCTAGTCCTTGGATCTCTATCCTGTTTCCCAAAGGTATAGATTTGTTCCATAGGAATATCACTTAGTCCTGTCTCTTCAAGAAGCTCTCTTGCCGCTGCCTTATCTATATCTTCATGAATTTCAACAAATCCTCCTGGTAGGGCCCACCATCCAATACAAGGATGGTTTTTTCTTTGAATTAAGAGAAGCTTTAGTCCATTCTCTAGGTCATGAATTTCTTTCCTCTTTTGGAAAACCAAAATATCTGCTGTCACAGATGGATTTTGATATCGATTAGGATCATATTCCATTAAAAACCTCTCTAGAGATTTTCCTTCCTCATTATCCTTTCCATTTCCTAAAAATTTCTTTATATCACTTACAAATGCATTCATAGTTTCCCTCATTTCTATTCTTTTTTCATAATTTCCTTCCAACATCTTAATACACCATTTTGCAATAATCAAGTAAGTCATTGTTTCTTTGAAACAACCATGCTATACTAAAAATATCGAGTTTGTCATATTTTTTAAGTATTTTAGATACAAGATAGGACCAAACTACACAAAATAAATGAGGTGAAAAAAATGGACGAAACTAATTTAACCATGGATGATTTTAAAACGGAACTTGATCATTCCTTAAAGCGTTTAATAGAGGGTGATCTTGTGAAAGGTACTGTAATTGGTATCTCTGATACCGAAGTTATTGTAGACTTAGCGTATTGCTCTGAGGGTATCATTAAGCTAGAAGAATTAAGTAATGATCCTCGATTTTCAATTAAAGCAGATGTTAACATCGGAGAAGAGATTACTGTTATGGTGTTATCAGAGGATAAGGAAGGCAATGTACTTCTATCAAAGAAGAAGGCAGATGATCTATTATCTTGGGATAAGTTAAAAACTATGATGGAAGAACGTACTGTTGTTACAGTAAAAGTAGCAAATGCTGTAAATAGCGGCGTTGTAACCTATTTAGAAGGTATTCGTGCATTTATTCCTGCCTCAATGTTAAGCCTTTCTTATGTAGAGGATGTCTCAACCTTTGTTGGAAGAGAATTAAGAGTAATCGTAGTAACAGCAGACAAAGCAGCAAATAAACTAATTTTATCTGCAAAAGAAGTGTTAAGAGAGGAAGAAGCTAAAGTAAAAGCTCATAAAATATCCCAAGTACAAAAAGGTATTGTAACAACTGGTATTGTTGAAAAGCTTATGCCATTTGGTGCCTTTGTTTCAATTGGAGAAGGTCTTTCTGGACTTGTCCATATCTCTCAAATATGCGGAAAACATCTTAAATCACCTGCTGAGGTATTAAAAGAAGGTCAAGAGGTAAACGTTAAAGTCTTGGATGTAAAAGACGGTAAAATCAGTCTAAGTATAAAAGCAGTCTCTGAGGAGGAAGAAGTTCTCGACGACGCAGCTAACGCACCAATAGAATATAGTACAGGAGAACAAGCAACCACAGGCTTAGGTGACCTATTAAAAAATTTTAAGTTCTAGATAGAATAATGGGTACTAGCTTTCCATGCACGATTCTATAGTTAACATACTCTGGAATCATCTATAAAAAATGGGTACAAACGAAATACCTTGGAGAAGCTAACATGCTTTCCTTGGAACAACTTCGTTTGTACCCGTTTTTTTGTAGTGTAGTTTTATATCGATATTAATATTCTCAGTAGAATATTCTAGTTGGTGTTGTCTGATGTTATGTTTGATGTTATAAGACATTTACCTTCATCTCTTGTTTTTTACGCTTATTACTTCCAAATAAGGAGAAAGGTACCTTATCACTTGCCTTCGCCTTTAACGCTTTTTCTTGTATTGCACTTACCATCTCACTGTCTACATTCATATCATGGTCAATGATAAGCTCCTTTTGCTCAATTCCTTTTACTTTTTCCGGAATATTTTTATCATTCACTACTTCCTCATCGTTATCGTCATCCACGATGCTTCCGTAAGATTCTTTAATTTTACTTTGGAACATATCAGAAACAATTTCACGATAATGATCCATTGCATCATCACTATAGGTTCTTATTTCTTCATTTATTGCTAACATCTTCTGATCCAAAAACGATACAATATCAGCGCACTCTTTAAGCTCTCTTCGTATATGGGCAGGTGCATTTCCTTCAAATTTATAGTACATCTTGTGTTCTAAACTCGCCCAAAAATCCATCGCAATTGTTCGGATCTGGATCTCAACCTTAGTTTCGATCATTTCCTGTGATAAAAATATCGGTACTGTTACAATCATATGGTAACTCGTATATCCGTTCGGCTTAGGATTTGTAATATAATCCTTGATTTTTAATACTTTTACATCACTTTGTTTACGAATCAAATCAGCGATTCGATAAATATCGGAAGTAAAAGAACAAATAATACGTATACCGGCAACATCATTAATGTATTTGACTATATTCTCAACTGTAAGCTCCATATTGTTGTGGCGAATTTTTTTAGCAATACTTTGTGGAGTTTTTATTCTTGAAGTAATATGTTCGATTGGGTTGTATTGATGTGCCAACTTAAATTCATTATTTAGAATTTCTAACTTTGTATTTACTTCCTTAAGAGCCGCATCATATAATAAAAGGGCTCGATTCCATTCCTCTGTTTGATCATAAAACATCGGTAATTCCATATTTGTCACCTTTTCCTTTACATAATATTACACTATGTATCCTTATGGCTTTTTTTCTAATTTGTATACTTAATTTTCAATTATTAACTGTCTTTTTTCTCCTGCATTATCTTCATTATAGCATAAAATTATGAACAATTTTTGAAGTTTTTAAGTCTTAATGTATCTTTAATATTTTGTTAATCTTAGTTACAATGTCATAAGTATTTATTATCTAACTGTTACATTTCCTTATCGTATAGGTCTACGAAATGAAAAGAAATACAGCAGAATCCAGAAGTTATTCACTCGTAGGAAATTAAGGATAGTTTATAATTTTTTACATAAAAATTAAAAAATTATAAATTTTAGGGTTGACATAGCCACAATACTGGAATATAATTCAAAAGTAACCATAATTACATCCGTAGATCTACTCAATCTATGGAAATAATAAAGAAAGTGAGGTAAGAATTCATGAGTAAGAAGATCAATAATTTTGGAATGTTAAATAACACAATTAATTCATGCAGGACTGCCTCCGGTATACGTCTATAGTATTATTATATCTTAGAATGAATGCCGTGGTATCTTGCCACGGCTTTTTTTTGTCTTTTCATGGTTTCACCTGTGAGAAACCATATCCTTTGTCGTGTGCAAGTCACATTTCTGTCTCGGATCAGCACCCATGACAGAAATAAAACTAGTCCTTTCTTTACCCAAATTGTAATCAAATACCTAGATAGGTGTGTAAGGAGGAGAGACACCTTATGAAAATCTCGCACTATTTAAAAAAATACTGGTATCGTTATGCCTTTGCCATCACTTGCATTTTCATAACCGTTGGTTTAGATATGCTGAATCCACAGGTTACTATGCGTATTGTTGATGATGTCATTGAAAAAGGGAAACGAGACCAACTTGCTCCACTGCTGCTTGTTGTTTTTCTTATCGGAGCAGGTCGTTGTATCTTTGGATACTTAAAAGAATATAACTTTGATTCCGTAAGCTCCAAAATATCTGCTGATTTAAGAAGCAAGTTGTTTCGCCATATACAAACACTATCCGTAGATTTTTTTGATAAAAATAACACTGGAGAGCTTATGTCCCGTGTAAAAGATGATGTTGATCGTATCTGGGATGCCTTTAACTACGTCAGTATGTTACTAATAGAGGTAACCATTCATACCAGTATCATCTTATATTGCATGTTCCATCTGAATAAAAAATTATTCTTAATTCCAGTTATCGCAATGCCACTGGTAGCACTCTTAGCATTTCTATTAGAGAGAAAGCTGGGTGGAATATATGAAGAAATCAGCGAACAAAATGCAACTCTTAATACCATCGCACAAGAAAATCTTGCTGGTGTTCGAACAGTAAAAGCTTTTGCTCGTGAAAAATTTGAAATTCAGAAATTTTTATCTCACAACAAACGCTATTACGACTTGAATATGAGCCAATCCAAAGTTCTCATTCGTTATCAGCCATTATTTCAGCTGATCACCAGAGCACTTCCATTAATCACTATTATCTATGGAGGCTACTTAACCATTCAAGGTGAAATCACCCTAGGTGTACTTGCTGCTTTTGTTGAGTATAGCAATAATATTACCTGGCCGATGGAGATGATTGGATGGTTAACAAACGCTGCTGCCTCTGCTGTCGCTTCAAATAAGAAGATTAAAAAGATTTTTGCAGAAACACCTACTATAAAAAATCCAGAAAATCCTGTTATTCTTGAAGAGGTAACTGGGAATATCGAATTTCGTAATGTAGATTTTGAAATCGATGGGAAAGAGATTCTTCATAATATCAATTTTCACTTACCTGCAGGTAAGACAATTGGTATAATGGGCGCAACTGGTGCTGGTAAGACCTCCATAATTAATCTGATCCAGAGATTTTATGATGTAAAACAAGGAGAAGTACTGTTAGATGGAGTGAATATTAAAGAACTAAATCTTACTCAGCTAAGAAAAAGCGTTTCTTTAGTAATGCAAGATGTATTCCTTTTCTCAGATACCATTAATGAAAACGTTAAGCTTGGAAAGAAATCATCCATTGAAGAAGATGAAATCATTCATGCACTAAAACGTGCTCAGGCCTCCGATTTTATTGAGCAAATGGAGGAACAATACGAAACTATTATTGGAGAGCGTGGAGTTGGATTGTCTGGAGGTCAAAAGCAGCGTATCAGTATCGGTAGAGCTATTGCAAAAAAAGCTCCTATCTTAGTTCTAGATGACTCTACTTCTGCTCTTGATATGGAAACAGAACATCAGATACAAGAAACATTAAATTCCTTAAATGGAACTACAAAGATTATCATCGCTCACAGAATCAGTGCTGTTCGTAATGCAGATGAAATCATTTTCTTAGAAAATGGAACAATTGCAGAACGAGGAACTCATAACAGCCTTTTACAGAAAAAAGGACTCTATTATGAAACCTATATGGCACAGTATGGCGATTATTTAGAAGCCTCCAAAGAGGTAATCGCATGTAACTATTAATTTAACTTCCATTGCATATCACATCTGTGACAGATGTGATACTGCTGAAACAAGAAAAAGTACGCTAGGCGAACTTTTCCTTGTCATGAATAGAATTCCCATAGCGAAAGGACGTGAAACTATGGCTGTGAACGCTATTAAAGAAGATGAAAGTCTTCACGTAACCTCGAAAAAAAATACCCTGCTAAGATTATATCGCTATCTGCTTGCTTACAAGAAATCAATCGCCGTAGTACTACTGATTATGTGTGGTACAATTAGCATTTCTTTGGTCAATCCTTTAATTATAGAGACAGCAATTGATAACTATATCAAGCGTGGTAATGTCAATGGATTACTGAAACTAGGAATCTTTGCACTCGTGCTAAATATAACCTTAGTACTGTTAGTAAAGCTTCGAATGTTCATTATGTCTAGATTATCTAATAGTGTACTCGTTACAATACGTCAGGAACTTTACACTCATATACAGACCTTGAGTTTTAAATTCTTTGACTCAAGACCAACCGGTAAGATTCTTGCTCGTATTATGGGTGATGTTAATTCACTGAAAGATGTACTCAGTAATAGTGTAACCACTTTAATTCCTGATTTTATTACCATATGTTCTGTTGTTGTTATTATGTTTGTGAAAAACTATAAACTAGCACTTGCTTCCCTTTGTAGTTTCCCACTAATGGCATTTGGCGTATGGTTTGTTCAGACAAGAGCACACAAACGTTGGCAGATTCATAAGAAAAAAAGTTCCAATGTCAATGCCTTCATTCATGAAGATGTATCCGGAATGCGTATTATACAGAGTTTTGGTGCAGAAAATGAAACAGAAGAAGAGTTTGATGAATTATTAAAAGAACATCGTGATTCTTTTATGTCAGCAGTACTATTTGCAGATGCCTTTGGCCCAATCGTTGATATCTGCTGGGCACTCGCCTCCCTATTTCTTTTTCTGGTTGGTGTCAACCTTATAGGTAAGGATCCGAGCGTAAATGTCGGTACAATTGTAGCTTTTGGTTCTTATATCTCTATGTTTTGGCATCCACTTCTAAACTTAAGTAACTTTTATAATCAGTTAATAACGAATATTACCGGTGCAGAACGTATCTTTGAGATTCTTGATACAAAACCAGATGTTAGTGATGCGAAAGATGTTTATACCCTCCCTAATATTCAGGGCGAGGTGGAATTTAAGCATGTCTCCTTTTCTTATGATGAGGATACCAATGTCCTTCGTGATGTCAGCTTCCATGTTAAGCCTGGCGAAACGATAGCGTTGGTTGGTCCAACTGGAGCTGGTAAAACAACAATTATTAACCTAATTAGCAGATTCTATGATATTCAGGAAGGAACTATCACAATTGATGGCTACGACCTAACAAAGGTATCTATTGAAAGCTTACGTGAGCAAATGGGCGTCATGACTCAAGATAATTTCTTATTCACTGGTACAGTCAGGGAGAATATTAGTTATGGTAAACTTGACGCTACCGAAGAAGAAATTATTACTGCTGCCAAGGCAGTAAATGCTCATGAATTCATTATGAAAATGGAGAAAGGTTACGATACAGAATTAAAAGAACGTGGTGCCGGATTATCCATTGGACAAAAGCAGTTATTAGCGTTTGCCCGTACCATGGTATCAAAACCTAAGATCTTAATCCTAGATGAAGCTACCTCTAGTATTGATACTCATACAGAGCTTCTTGTACAAAAGGGAATTGAAGCTTTACTCAAAGGACGTACCTCCTTTGTTATTGCCCATCGTCTCTCTACCATACAGAAGGCAGATCGAATCTTTGTTATCGATAATGGTGGCATTATTGAATCTGGTTCTGCCGCAGAGCTTCTTGAAAAGAAGGGAGCTTACTACAACTTATATATGGCTCAGTTTAAAAATATAGCATAGATTTCATAAGGAAGTTAGAACACCTGTGACTTTACAATAAACTGTGATGACTTCCTTACTTCCATAGCAGAATTAAACTATGTGTAGAATTTGAGCAAACGATAGGTTATACCACTAAATCCTTACTTTTCACAAGATGAAAAAATATGAATACAGAAAGTAACTTTACTTTATGACAAGTAGACAGCTTACTGGTATATGGTATTTGGTATTTAGTGTGTAACTATCTATCGTTATAAAGGTGTTAACGTATGATATCAGCTTTAAATAGAGCTTGTATTGGACTTAGCACCTTTTTCATTTATCTCATATCAAAAGACACTCTAAAAGTCCTATTAAGTATTTATATTGTAGCCATTTCTGACATTTTTTATGGGGTAAGAAATTCAATACCTTATTTAACTTTTTCATCTTAATTAATCTTTTTATCTTATTCATCGTTAAATATCGAATGTAGAATATACTTATCCACACTTCAAGCAAAATTTCAGACTTTTATTCACAAAAAAAGGACAGTAAGTGTATAACTAGTTACTGTCCTTCCTTTTAATTATCATATCGTATTCTTGGAATCGTTACAATAAAACTTGTTCCTCTTGTATACTGAGAACGGACTTTAATTCTTCCTGTATGCGCCATTATAATTAGTTTTGCAATTGATAAACCTAATCCATGACCTTCTATTTTTCGATCACGGACATGATCAGAACGATAAAATCGGTTAAAGATGCTGTCCATATCTTTTCTTGTCATACCAATTCCGGTATCCTCAACACCAATCATACAGTCACCTCGAATGTTGCGGCAGTAAATACGGATGGTATCTCCATCACTAGTATATTTAACAGCATTATCAATAAAAACTCTTATTGCCTGTTTTAGAGCCTGCCTATCACCATATACATCAACATCCTCCAGATAAGGTGCTTCGATGATTCGATTTGCTGAAACAAGCTTTGTTTCTTTTACCATTTCCTCTACGATTGGTTTCATATTGAACATCTTTTTTTCTAATTTTAGCGTCTTCTTATCATGCCTGGAAAGGAATAAAAGTTTTTCCACCAGATCCTGCATGGCTTTTGCTTCATTTTTAATCGCTTCAATCGATTCCTCTAATATTTCTTGATCTTTTGATCCCCATCGATCAAGCATATTAATATATCCTTGAATAACCGCAATCGGTGTTCGAAGCTCATGTGATGCATCCGAAACAAATTGCTTTTGACTCTCATAGGATGTCTCTAATCGATCCAACATATTATTAAAAACAATCGCTAAGTCCTTTAACTCATTCTTCGTTCCAGCCACATTTAAACGCTCGCTATGAAGGTTATTCACAGTCAAACGATTTACTGTAGCAGACATAGATTGAATTGGCTCAAGAAGTTTAACATTATCCTTCTTTCCCTCTTTCATAATAAAGAATACAATGAAAGCATATAAAATTAACATATTCCATACTAAAGACCACATACGATTATAGTCTTTTGTCATATTATAAAAAAACCGGGCTCGGTATAGCGTTCCACCCTGAACAAATTCTATTTCATCATCTAGAACAAGACGATGGGTATCACTTGATTTTGTAAAATGAATCGATTTAAAAATACGACTATAATTTTTTGTATCATAAGTAACATCATTGTATACCTCTCGCTCTGTATCGGCTTCATATAAAATCATGTTAACACCTAATTTTGAATAGGGATTTACTTCAGTTCCAAAAACGCCCCCATCATTCTCCAAATTAACAACAATCTCTTCTGCTAGGTCCTCATATCTTCCTTTTTCTATGTTTAGATAGAGAATAGAAAATATAAAGAAAAATAGAACGCCATTAATAATTAAAAGCTTCATATAATTCATAGCAATTCGATTGGTAATAGAGAGACGAATTCCACCGAAGATTGCTTCTTTTTTTTCACGGTATGGTAGCACAATTTTTTTTAATATGTTACGTAACTTTTCAACAGCTTTATTTTTCATCTCGAATTATATATCCCACCCCTCGAACTGTACTGATTAAATGAACCCCGTACTTATCGTCAATTTTTTGTCTGAGATAACGAATATAAACATCTACTACATTGGTATCACCAAAATATTCGTAATCCCATACATTATTGAGTAATTGTTCTCTTGTTAGCGCTATGTTTTTATTTCTCATTAAATACTCTAGCAATTCATATTCTTTCTTTGTAAGGGATAATTCTTCCTCACCAAAATATGCACTATGACTTGCCAGATTTAATCTAAGCTCTCCATGAATTAAAACATCCTGTTTTGCTTCTGTAGCACCTTTACTATGTCTACTGAGTGCCACACGAATTCTCGCTAATAACTCTTCAATTGCAAACGGTTTTGTCATATAATCATCCGCTCCCATATCAAGGCCAGCTACTTTATCCGTAACGTCATCTTTAGCAGTTAACATGATAATAGGTACCTGGGATTCCATACGTATTCTCCTACAAACCTCAATACCACTTAGCCCTGGGAGCATGATATCTAGCAATACTAAATCAACATCTGGCTTTAATGCCTTTTCAAGTCCTGATCTTCCATCATTTGCAATATCAACCGTATACCCCTCATACTTTAGTTCAAGTTCTACGAATCTAGCAATCTTAGCTTCATCCTCAACAATCAATATCTTTGCCATACCTTTTCTCCTTCTCTATTCCAATTAATTTTACTTTAACCAATAACAACCTCAAAATTAGTCATATAACTTTCCATAATGTTATTAAGCTTTCCATAATGGTGCTTTCCATGCTCCGTCAATCCGATCTTAGAACACGCATTTAAAATCAAGTATATATCCTAATTTTAGCGATTCTGTAAGGTTATTTCAATAGATAAGTTAATTAGATTTGCATTAAAATATACTAAATTAAATCAAAACCTGCAATTTAATATCGTAGATCAAAGTTCAATGGTATTACATAGGGTATTTATCGTGTTCAGAAATATGAACTATATAAGGAATAAGTAAAAAACTCTAACCCTAGTAATATAGAATAATAGAAAACAATCAAACTACAGAACTTAACACAAATCTATACATAACTCTAAAAAACTAAACATTATCTACAAAATCAAACATTATCTACAAAATCAAACATTATCTACAAAATCAAACATTATCTACAAAATCAAACATTATCTACAAAA